>Ga0187778_10000018_pt1 | contig 93941 bp, 73 predicted proteins | sample 1015_Q2_SP5_20_M_FD_132418 | JGI IMG/M metagenome (GOLD analysis project Ga0187778, IMG submission 132418) | Tropical peat soil microbial communities from peatlands in Department of Meta, Colombia - 1015_Q2_SP5_20_MG | ecosystem: Environmental > Terrestrial > Soil > Wetlands > Peat | place...
ATAACATAACGCGCTACGCGCGTGCCGGTATCGACCGTGGTGAGGATGAATAGCGCCTCAAACATGATGGCGTAGTGATACCAGTAGCCCATCAGCTTATCCATGCCGGGAAGTCCCTTGAAGATCTGGGCCATGCCGACCGCCAGGGAAACCGCGCCGCCGGTACGTCCGGCAAGCTTTTCACTGACCTCTCTTGAGAACAACTCCAGGTTGACCGTGTGCAGTCCGAGTTTTTGGAAGACTTCGGGCGTGGTGTTGATGGCAAAGTAGTCGCCCGGATGCATTGAAACGGCGGCGATCAATGCAACAATACCCACAAGCCCTTCCATCATCATTGCGCCATACCCGATGAAGCGAGCGTCTGTTTCTTTATCCAGCATTTTCGGAGTCGTTCCGGAGGAAACCAGGGAATGGAACCCTGAAATAGCTCCGCAGGCAATTGTCACGAACAGGAACGGGAACAAATGTCCTTTGATAATTGGTCCGCCACCGTGGATAAATGGTGTGATTGCCGGAAACTTGATATTCGGATGGACAATGAAGACGCCAAGAATCAGAACGGCGATCGTGCCCAGCTTCAGGTATGTAGAAAGGTAATCGCGCGGTTCAAGCAGCAGCCACACTGGAAGTACCGAGGCAATGAACCCGTACGCCATCATAAGCAGACAGATCTCATGCCCCGTGAAGCTCAGGTGAGTCGCCCAGGAACTAGCCGCAACCCAGCGCCCGCCGATTACGCTTGCCAGCAAGCAAACAACCCCGACCGCGCTCGGGCCAGCGATCTTGATGACTCCCGGCGTACTCTTGAACATGTAGACACCCATACAGAGCGCAATCGGAATGGTCATTCCGATTGTGAACACACCCCAGGGACTGTTCGATAACGCGTTGACCACGACTATGCCCAATCCCGCCAGGGTAACGATCAGAATAAACAGCACAGCCAACATCGCGACAATTCCCGCAAAGGGACTTACTTCCGTCCGAGCAATGTCAGCGAGCGACTTCCCTTTGTGACGAATCGACGCAACCAAAACCATGAAATCTTGAACGCACCCGGCCACGACGGCGCCTATCAGGAGCCACAAAAATCCAGGTGCGAAACCAAACTGTGCGGCCAGCGTAGGACCAACCAGCGGGCCTGCGCCGGCTATGGCCGCGAAGTGATGTCCAAAAAGAACCCACTTAGGAGACGGCACATAATTGTGCCCATCCTCGTAAACGTGCCCCGGCGTTGTCCGACTGTTGTCGAGAACAACTGCCTTCGCGGCAAGAAACGCGCTGTAGTAACGGTATGCGATAACAAAAACACACAGCGCACCGAGCATTACAGGAAAAGTATTCATAAGAAGCCTCGCATCATACGAAAGTTATATTTGTCTCCATCGAAGGTGAAAATGTTTTATTTGCAGCGAGCAGCTTTACTGCATGGCGAGCAATCATGAGGTCTTCATCCGTCGGGATGACCCAGGCGGACACTCGACTACCAGCGGTTGTAATACGAGGACCAGCCGCATTGGCACCTGCGGTGTGGATCGGCGACAGCCCACGTGTCCCTTCAATGAGGATCCGATACCCACAACCTTTCTCGTGCAGCTGCGCTCTTTTGTATGTGAGCGTGTGTGCCAGGCTGGGGGTATCACCAAACTTCAGCTCGTCCAAGGTTCTGTTTTCTATCTGCTCCATCTTGCCTCTCCTGCATTTGGGCATCGCGTGCTGATACCTAAGAAGAGCCATAACGAGAGCGCATTAAACTAGAAGGCAGCTCACGTGCCAGACGCGCCACAGCATAAGTGTTTGCAGGAGATGTAGTTATTTCGGCCTGAATGAGAGAGACGGTGCGCTTAACTGCCTGTATATGGCCACTGCCCAAATACGGGCAGCCACTCTGATGTGCTGTTGAATCTAGGACTGATGAAAATTGGGGAGGTTTCCCCGTTCTGGGGTGATTGACCGATAACACAAGCCGGTGGAAGCGATTTCTAGGCGGCGACCGAGGTTTTCGGCTATTTCCGGGCAGCGGGGAATGCCCGGTAGTGACCGGCAGGTGGGCGAACAGCGCTTACAAACCGGCGGCGTATGCACGCAGTCGGGGAGCGGGATTTGGCTGCCGCAGAGCTAAAGCGGCAAACCAATGCGTTTCCTATGACTGCGATGCCTTTGCGGCAACTTCCAACTGCACTGGCTTCAGGTCCTCGCGATTGGATTTGGACAGACCGGTAGCCGGCGACGCCAAAACAAAAGCATTCGAGAACGTAACCATGTTACCCGTGGGCTGCTGCGTTCGAGTGTCGATCTCTTTTAGCTGGAATTGGAGCCAACCGATATCAGCGACATCCCCGGTCACGCCCGAAATCTGCACCCGGTCTCCGATCTTTATTCCGTGCCTTCCAACCAGCACGAAGTAACCTACAGCGGCAGTAATGAGACTTTGAAGCGCAACCGCAACACCAGCCGTCAGAAGCCCAAAAAAGGCAGCCAAAGAGGTCCAGTCGGACGCGAAAGCAAAGGCGGTGACCACCACGATAACGAACCACAGGGCAAGTCTCTGGATCACCAGGATGATGTGACGGCGATCAGCGTCGCGCACATGCCGCCGAATGGCTCTGCGTGCCAGGGCGCCGATAATTACCAGCGCGCCAACAACCACTGCAACACCCGCCAGCCGTAGAATGAGATTTTTCCAAGTCTTATCATCTTCGTTGACGACCGCGGCACGCCAGTTCTTAAGGTGCGAGGTATAGGCAGCGAGCAGCACGTTCTGCTTGTCCAGGGCCACGATCGCCGGAGCAAGCGCTTTGACCATGACTCTGAGCGCATCAAGTTGCGCCTTCTGTTGTTGCAATGCCTGGAGATCGCTCGCCTGAAGATCGTTGTTTGCGGTGATTGAGAAGCGTTTGTCGATGTAAGCCAGCATCGGATTGCGGAGACCTTGGGAAGATTGCCTCAGATTGTCAGTTTGGAGGATTTCATCGTCCAGGATACGGAGCTTTCTTCCAAGCGCCGACACTTCTGAGGTGAGGCCGAGAATGCCCGAGCCCTGCGGTTTAAGAACCGAAGCCACATCAGAATTTGCTCTTGGAGCAGCTATAGTCGACGGGCTGGTCACGTCGGGAACGGTTCGTGCGAGGTCCTCGATGCTCGATATCAGATCTCCTTTACCGTGCCCTCCAGCCGTTCGCACGAACTCAACCAGATCCTGAAGACTTCCCAATCCTGCCTGTAGAACGTCCAGACGGCTCTGCGTCGCCTCCAGGGCAGCCTGCAATTTTCGACGGTCGGCTCCATGCGCGGTCAGGAGCTTCTTCTTGATCTCCCCGATTTGCTGGCTTGCTTGCCGGGCGCCGAGCTCGGCTTTTTCTTGCACCTGAAGAAATTGCGGCAAGTCCGGCGAGGCAGCTGCGATCACAGTACTGGGGTTCTGGTTCCCTGCGGCGGACGTAGCCGCAACCGAAGCGTCGGCTCTCGCAAAATCAAACGATAGTTGGACAACCTGCGCAGCAATGCGCCGATTGTCTTCCAAAAATGTAAGGTCGACTGGATTGGTCGCTATCTGTCGTTCGATCGCGCGATGCCGATACCATTCGATCGATTGCGTCAAGAATGCGATTACCTGCTGGTTGGATGGGAGATCGGATGCCGCAGGCGAAACTTGGGCAGATAGACCGACCGTAAGCACTGCCACCAGCAGTACATAAGCGTAGTACAGCTTGAACTTGCTCAATAGCGTTCTATGTACAGCGCGTGACCTGATCCACCTCGGATTCTCTTCGGGACCAGATGCTAGGTCACGGCTCCGATGCTGACATTGACGTGCGAGCGGTGTCTTCTCACTGATCGATTGCACTGTTGTGCACCTCCAGCGAACATACACTACAAAGCCTAGGCTCAGCATATACCGAATGACGCAACGCCGAGCTAGCGGACCTCTACGAGGATCAGGGTAGTGTCGTCACGAAGAGACCCCGCACTGTAAATGCGGTTGGCGAGCAAGGCGGAGCTGATGCCATGGCCGGAAACGTCGCAGATCAGCACATCCAGTTGGCTGCCGTTGGACGGGACGGCCAAACCGAAATCGCCGCCGATCGTTTGCAGGGGTTTGTATTAGGCTTCGATGGCCAAGCGGCCAGTAGAGGGGTTGAGGCGCCAGACTTTGCTGCACGCGCGAGGCAAGAGTCAGCTCACGGTCACTCTCAATATCTGGCAATGCCTGCCGTTTCGCTGCAGCGTTAGTGGCCATGGTCGACTCCTTCATAGTCATGATTCATAACAAACCTTGTTTCCGAGCCAGCCACGATTACCTGTTTTGCGTCCTCAGCGACATGACGGAGGCATCTCCTCGACGCGTATGGTGACTGTCGGCTGCGTCTTCATGGGAGGTACTACGAAACATTCTCGATCTCCGTGCTGCCAAGCCGGAGATCGCTGCGATCTTTGCCTTACAGCTGCCAGCCTCCACCAAGGTTTCTGTAAATGCCGACAAGTCCTAATAGCTCATTTAATTGCGCCTGGGCCAAATTCAGCTCGGCATTGAATGCATTGGTTTCGTTGGTCAGCACCTCCAGAAAGCTGGCGGCGCCACCCCGGAAGCGGACCTCGGAAAGTCGCGCTGCATCTCGGGCAGCAAACACGAGCTCCTGCTGGTGTTCCCGGAACTCACGGTTCTTTCGGTACTCCACCAGTGAGTCCGAAACCCCGCGAAAAGCTTCCTGGATCGTGCGCTGGTACACGAGGACCGCTTCCTGTTGACGCGCTTCAGCCAGCCTGACGCCACCTTTGATCCTGCCGCCGGTGAAGATCGGTTGTGTCACCACAGCCCCGAAGTTCCACAGCCCCGCCGGGCCGGTGAACAGGCTGGTCAGCGCTGAACTCAGGAAACCGCCGGTACCCGTCAACAGTATCTGCGGAAAATAGGCGGCTCTGGCGACTCCGATCTCCGCGTTTGCCGCGATCAACTGGTCTTCGGCCTGGCGGATGTCCGGGCGCCTCACCAGCAAGCTGGAGGGAAGGCCCGCCGGCACCTCGGGGGCATGCGGTTGCTCGGTTAGCTTCAAGCCGCGCGCAATCGGCCCCGGATTTTGTCCCAGTAAGATGCTCAAGAAGTTCTCCTGCTGCTCGATCCGGCGCTCCAGGTCGGGTATAGTCTCAGCCGCAACAGCCACCAACTGTTCTGCTTGCCGAACATCGAGCAAGGTGCCGGCTCCGCCATCCGCAAGAGCTTGCGTAAGTTGCAGCGACTCCTGGCGCGAAGCTAACGTTCGGCGCGCAATATCGAGCTGAGCATCATATGTGCGAAGTTGGAAGTACGCGGCGGCAACATCGCTGACCAGGCTATTGATGACGGACCGGCGTCCCCATTCCGTCGCCAGCAGGTTGGCGCGCGCGGCTTCGGTGGCGCGACGATACTTGCCCCAAAAATCGAGGTCCCACGCAAGCGAGGCGCTCACCGTCCCCCAGCTCGTCTCGAACTCGTTGAAAAACTTTGTTTGTGGGATACGGTCATTGAAGGCAGCCGCCCCGGCACCAATGGTCGGGAACTGGTCGGCCCGAGTAATCTTGAATTGCGCCTGCGCCTGGAGGATCCGCGCCGCTGCAATGCGGACGTCGTAGTTCTGCTTCAGGGCGTTGCGAACCAGGTCCTGGAGCTGCGGATCCTGAAATACCTCCCACCATCTCTGATCACCAATCGATTGCTCGGACGATGCCGGCGTTTGCTGCTCCGGGGCCCCAGCGGCCTGCGACCCTTGCTGCGAGGGCCCCTCAGCTGGGCTTGACGCCGGCTGGGACTTAGTCTGTTGGGGTTGCGCCGGTTCCTGCGACGGAGCCCCGCGGTACGCGCCCGGGACGTCAAGCTTCGGCCGGTGGTAGTTCGGTCCGACCGTGCATCCGCACGGGAAGATGGATAGGGTTAAAAATAGGGCTAAAACGGCGATTACCTTTTTCACGTTAGTCGGCCTCCGTGGGACTCGGTTGGGCAGCAGCGGCAGACGTTTGCGTTTCGGGTTTTCCAAGACTCGCGACGCCTTCCACCAGTACGTACAGCGCGGGAATTATGAAGATGGCAAGGCCTGTCGAGGCCAGCATTCCGCCGATCACCGCCGTCCCCATGATCTGGCGGCCCACCGAACCTGCGCCGGTAGCGATGAACAGCGGCACGCAGCCGAGAATAAATGCGAAAGAGGTCATCAAGATCGGCCGTAGCCTCAGCTTGGCGCCTTCCAGCGCGGCGTCCACCAGCGGCTTGCCTTTGTCATACTCACTCTTCGCGAATTCCACGATCAGAATGGCGTTCTTGGCCGCCAGACCAATCAACATCACGAGTCCGATCTGCGAGTAAACATCGTTGTCGATCTGCACCATGAACGCGGGGTAAATCATGCCCAGGATGGTGCGTCGCAGCCACAACAAGCCGAAGGCGCCGAACACCGCGACCGGCGTGCTCAGCAATACACCAAACGGCAGGGACCAGCTTTCATACAGCGCCGCCAGGATGAGGAAGACGAACAGCAGCGAGATGCCAAAGATGGCCCACGTCGGAACGCCTTCGCGCGCCTTCTGTTCCTGGCGGGACATACCCATGTAATCGAACCCCATCTCAGGCGGCATCGTCTGGTGGAAGACCTCTTCGAGGGCGTTTGTGGCCTGCTCTGAGCTGTAGCCGCCCGCGGCGCTGCCGATGATCTGCGCCGCCGAATACTCGTTAAAGCGCAGCTTGAATTCCGGGCCGTAGCGCGACTCGAATCGGGTCAGTGCCGACAGCGGCACCATCTCTCCGCTCCTGTTACGCACGTAGAACTGCTCCACGTTGTTCAGGCTGGTGCGGTAGGGCGCTTCCGCCTCCACATACACCTGCCAGGCGCGGCCGAATTGGTTGAAGTAATTGACGAACGTACCGCCCATGAAGGCCTGAAGGGTCTGGTAAACGTCACTGATACTGATCCCCTGCTTCAGCACTTTCTCCTTGTCCACGTACACGTATTTTTGCGGCGTGCTCGGTATGTAGGTGGTAGTGATCATGCCGATTTCGGGCCGTTTGCGTGCCGCCTCCAGGAATTTGTGGAGGTTGCTCACCAGGAATTCGGATTCTTTTCCGGAGCGGTCTTCGAGCACGAACTGAAATCCGCCCGAGGTACCGACTCCGGAGATTGCTGGTGGTGAGAAGGCGAAGACGGTCCCTTGCGGGAGCGTGAGCAGCTTCAAGTTCACCTTCGCTTTGATTACCTGGTACTCCTCCTCCACCGTCTTGCGGTCTTCCCATGGCTGCAGCGTTACCCAGAAGAAGGTGCTGTAGCTGTATCGGGTCAGGCTGAGGAGACTGAATCCGGTAACGGTGGTGCAGTACTTGACCCCAGGCGTGTCCTTCAGAACAGCCTCCACCGCCCGGGCCGCATCCGCCGTGCTCTGAATAGAAGTGGCCTCGGGCGTTTGCATTTGGATGTACATGTATCCCTGGTCTTCGTCCGGCAGGAAGCTTGATGGCAACACCTTCGCGATGAACAGACCAGTGATGGCAAAAGCCGCGAGTGCCAGCACGGCGATCACACTCTTTCGGATCAGGCTCCCCGACAGCCGCGTGTAGAAGTTGGTGCCGCTCGCAAAGCCACGATTGAACCAGCCGAAGAACCTCGCAAGCGGTCCGTGACTCTCCTTCTTTGGTCGCAGCAACAATGCAGCCAGCGCCGGGCTTAACGTCAGGGCGTTGAAGGCCGATACGAGCACCGAGATCGCGATCGTCAATGCAAATTGCTGGTAAAGGCGGCCGGTAATACCAGGAATGAAGGATGTTGGCACGAATACTGCCGAGAGGACCAGGGCGATGCCAATGACCGGGCTGGTCAACTCCTCCATTGCCTTTGTAGCTGCATCCTTTGGAGCCATTCCCTCTTCAATGTGGCGTTGTATACCTTCGACCACGACGATGGCGTCATCCACTACCAGACCGATCGCCAGTACCAGCCCGAACAACGAGAGAGTGTTGACCGAGAACCCGAAAAAGGGAAACACAACGAAGGTTCCCACCAGCGAGACAGGCACTGCAACCATTGGAATCAAGCTTGCGCGCCAGTCTTGCAGGAAGATGTACACGACAATGATCACCAGTACGAAGGCGATCACCAGAGTAGCGACGATCTCATGCATGCCAGCCCTTACGGCATCCGTCGTATCCAGAGTTATCGCGTACTCCATATCCGCCGGGAAGCTCTGCTTCATTTTGGCTATCAGCCTGCGAATGCCTTTGGCCGCTTCCACGGCATTGGAACCGGGCAATTGGTAGATACCAATAACAGCAGCCTCCTTACCGTTCACCCGCGTGACCCAGCTATAGTCTTTCGAGCCCAATTCGACCCGGGCAACATCCCTCACGCGCACCACACCGCCATCGGAGGCTTCGCGGACAACAATCTCGCCAAATTCTTCAGGCGTCAGAAGACGGCCCTGGGCGCGCACCGTGTAAGTGAACGGCTGGCCTGCTACCATCGGTTCGCCAGCGACCTGACCCGCCGGATTTACCGCATTCTGCGATTTCACTGCATTGACAACGTCACTGACAGTGATACCCAGCTTCGCCAGTCGATCGGGCTTTACCCAGAGGCGCATGGCGTACTCCCCGAGGCCGTAGATCTGGGTGTTTCCTACGCCATAAGATCGCGCAATCGGATCCTTCAGGTTGATATAGCCGTAATTCGCCAGGAAGTTCCCATCGTGAGTCCCTTTTGGTGAATATATAGCGATCAACATCATGGGCGCGGTCAGGGACTTCTTCACGTCGATGCCGATCTGATTGACCTCGGGAGGAAGCTGACCAATCGCGAGCTGCTGGCGCGACTGGGTGAGGAGGAGGTCCATGTTGGGGTCGGTCTTGAGGTCAAAATCGACCATCAGCTCTGTACCCGAGTCGTTTGTGGAACTCATCGAGTACATGTAATCCATATTGTCCACGCCATTGATCTGCTGCTCCATTGGCGTGGCTACCGCCTTTTCCAGAGTTTCGGCATCGGCGCCCGGGTACGTTGCAGCGACGCGTATCTCGGGAGGAGCAATGTCCGGAAACTGCGCGACTGGAAGCGTGGTGATGGTGATCGCACCAATGATCACCATGAGGATGGAGATGACGATGGCGACGATCGGGCGATTGATGAAAAACTTTGACATGGCTAGCGTGCCTCCGTCTGAAGGTTTGCCGGCTTGGGGACCACGGGAGTTCCGTCTTTGACCTTCTCGATTCCTTCCACAATTACCTGGTCACCCGGATTCAAACCCTTGTCGATCACCCACATCATCCCTACCTTCTCCCCCGCCTGAACCGGGCGAATGATCGCCTTGTTGTCGGGACCCACAAGCGCGACCTGGTAGCCACCCTGGAGTTGTTTGACCGCGCCCTGTGGGACCAGCAGTGCGTTCTTCCGAGTGCTGGTCTGAATGCGCACACGGCCGTACTGGCCGGGACGAAGGATATTGCCGGGGTTGGGAAATGCAGCGACGAGGCGAATTGTGCCCGTGTTCGTGTCTACCTGTCGGTCAGTCAGCAGAATCTTGCCTTTGCGGGGATACACGGTGCCGTCAGCCAGGATCAGCTCCGGTGAACTGTCGAGCAGGTCCATGGGCTGCCCGGTGGAGCTCACGTGCTTCGCCCGCAGATATTCCTGTTCGCTGATCGGGAAGTACACCTTGATGGGATCGACCTGCGAAACGGAAGTGAGGTGAGAGGGAGGCCCCACCAGGTTGCCCATCTGCACTTCGCAGATTCCCGCAATGCCATCCACAAGCGAGGTGACCTTGGTCCAGCCCAGATCGAGTTGTGCCCGTTCCACTGCGGCCTTGGCCGATTCGACTGCCGCCTCGGCGGCGCGCTTGGCCTGGATCTCGTTATCCAACTTCTCCTTGGGCACAGCCTTCTGCGCGACAAGCGGCGTATCGCGTTCGACATCAGTGCTGCTCTTGGCAAGCGAAGCTTCTGCCTGCGCAAGCTCTCCCTTGGCGCGGTCCAGAGTCGCCTGGAACGGTCTCGGATCGATTTCGAACAGCACCTGGCCTTTGCGTACGAGGGAACCCTCTTTGTAGTCTTGCCGGATGATGTACCCCGAAACCTGGGGCCGGATCTCGGCGTTGACATAACCATCCAGCGTCGCCACCCACTCGCTGTGGACGGCGACGTCTCGCTGAACGGGCTGCGCCACCAGCACGTCAGTATTCGGCAACTTGATTTCAGCCCGCTTGCACCCGGCGACTGTCAATAGCGGGAGACTGAGAAGAAAGCATGCCGTGAATACCGGCGTGCGCTTGTGGACCAGGCCGGCCGACGATGTCCTCACCGCAGTTCCTGCGCTGCCACGTTGATGCAGATATGGAACTAGCCACATGGTGCTCATTTCTCCTCTTCTTGTGCGCTGCTTCCTCGTGATGAAGACGACTGCTCAGGTCTTAGCAAGAACTCGAGAAGGTGCTGCGCCCATCTCAGTGGGGCCTTATTTGCGCCCCAATCTCGCGAACCGATGCAGTATAGTGCAGATCACTTGCCAACGACTGCCCTTGGGCAAATTATTGACTCCCAAGCGTCAAGCAGCAATTGGCTGCCGGTGTTTGCTGCCCGTATCAGGGCAGTGACCTAGAAAGGGCAGAGATGACCGTCAGGCATGCCAGCATTGCCAACAATTTGAAGACGCGCTGCTTTGGTACTGATATTGCCTTAGGTCAGGGTCGGACGTGTGAAAATGGCAGCTATAACAACCAGCGGAAGCATCGCAAACAGTCCAGGGATATCGAGTGGAGAAGCGATCCGCACGCCATTCGCCGAGCACAACCAAGAACTAACCTGGCTTGCCGAATTTCTCACTGGTGATGAGACGGTGGCGTCGGCCTGTGTGATTGACGCCAGCACCCTCACACAGGGGGAGAATGGCAAGGATCGGGAATGGCTTTGCCCATGGCCGCGGGAGGCCACGATTCGCTCGGCTCTGGATGTTCAACGAGTGCGGATTGGCCAGCTTTCTTCGGTGTACGACCGATGTGATTGTGTTTACGGGGAACATGCAGCTGTATCCCTAGAGACGCTTGAATTTCTGGTACGGGAATCCAATGTGATTCGAGTTAGGCTCGACACGATCTGTCGCTTCGTGCTCGTTTTGTGCGGGATCGGAAACCGCCGGTCGCGGGAAGTCGCCTTGCTGCTCGGGATCAGTGAGCATGCAGTGGAAGCCGCTTACTGTGCCGCACTTCAGTCCATCGATGCTATTCGATGCCAGGCGATTGTTGAGTCATACGGTTATCCAGCGGCGTATAACTGATTTCGGACGCCGCCGACAACGAAGGGACAATCAAGTACTTCAGAACATGGCATGACAACCAATAACGCAACCCGATATCGAACTTTGCTGGATATGTCCAGCGCCGTGGCTGATCAGCCCACCGTAAAGGCCATGCTGCACAGCCTGCGTAGCATTCTGTCCAGTAGTTGTACCTTCCATGGAGCCCACCTCTATGTACTGGACGCTGATGGGGACCATCTGCACGTTTTGGAATTCGAGCGCGAAGCGGATGCGCCCCCGATCGAGATTGGCGCCAAGATTTCGCGCATAGGCAATGTGGCACGGGTGCTTGAGGAGCAGCAACCGGTTTTTGTCCCGGACATATCGCAGGAGATGTTGAAACATCCTGAGCTGGCTGCATTTGCAGGCCAGACTGCCGGCCGAAGCACCTATCTATTTCCGGTCTCTACCTCCCAGAAACAATATGGAGTTCTTGCCGTGACGAAAGAGCGGGAGCAGGAGTTTGTTCCCGAAGATGTCGAACTGCTCGGTGCATTGGCGTCGCACCTTGCGGTCGCGCTGGAATGCGCCCTGGCAAGAGACGCCATCGTGCTTTACCACCAGGAAGTCGTAAAACAACGAGATCGGCTCGGCCTGTTACTGGAAATTAACAACTACCTCGTCAGCAAGCTTGAAGTGAACGAACTCTTTCGCGCTGTGGCCGGGTCGATGCGCAAGTATTTTGGCAACGATGCTACCTCATTCTGGCTTCTTAACAAGCAGACAGGCTGTCTAGAACGAAGATTTTTCGAGTTTCCGACTGGCAAGGGCTTTCTGGAGAAGGTCGATGTCACCGTGCCCTCAACGTTGTATTACGAGTGGTGGACCCTTCGCACGCCGCAGTTTTACTCACCGCAGCACGTGGCGGACTTAGTTCCAGCCATCCGCGAGGCGTACGCAGCTGAATCGCTCCTTTCGCGCGTCTCTGTGCCGCTGGTGGGCGCAGACGGCCCCTTGGGCCTGTTGAACATGAGCAGTCGTAAGCCGAATGCTTTTAGCGAAGAGGACCGCGATCTGCTGTCGCAAGTCGGCACTCAGATATCTTTGACCCTCGATAACGCACTTGCCTATGGACGGCTCCGCGCGTCGCACGACAAACTGGAAGATCAGCGGCTTTATCTCGAATCCGAAATCCGTTCGGAATACAACTTCGAGGATATTGTCGGAAAGAGCGCGGCGTTGCGGGCGGTGCTGGACCAGATCTCCATCGTTGCCCCGACCGGTTCTACCGTTCTGTTGCACGGTGAAACCGGAACTGGAAAGGAATTGATCGCCCGCGCGATCCACAGCAACAGCCCGCGCCGGGATCGGACGTTTGTCAAAGTGAATTGCGCCGCGATTCCGTCCGGCCTTCTCGAAAGCGAACTCTTCGGACACGAGAGGGGCGCCTTTACCGGGGCGTTGATGCAGAAAAAGGGCCGCTTCGAGCTGGCCGATCACGGCACGCTGTTCTTGGACGAGATCGGCGACATCAGCCTCGAGTTACAGCCGAAATTGCTCCGCGCTCTGCAGGAACAGGAGTTCGAACGCCTGGGCAGCACAAAGACCGTTCACGTGGATGTCCGTATCATCGCCGCAACCCATCGAGATATCTCCACAATGATCCGTAACGGCCAGTTTCGCGAGGATCTGTTCTACCGGCTGAACGTCTTCCCGATTGAGATTCCGCCGCTGCGCGAGCGCTCAGGCGATATCCCGCTCCTGGTTCATTATTTTGTTTCACGCTTGGGTCGCCGAATGCAAAAACAGATTAAAACAATCCCGAAGCACGCCATGGAGGCTTTGACCAGCGCTGCCTGGCCCGGCAACATTCGGGAACTGGAGAACTTCATTGAGCGGGCCGTGATTCTGACCCAAGGAACCGAGCTATCGGTACCGCTGTCGGAGCTCAGGAAAGCGAGTAGTAGTCGAGTCGCCAGTGACGGGTCGAAGTTCCACGATGTAGAGCGCATCACGATTATCGAAGCGCTTAAGCTAGCAGCAGGAAAGATTGCCGGACCGGGGGGCGCGGCAGAACGCTTGGGCCTGAAGCGTACCACCCTGCAGAACAAAATGCGGCGCCTGAACATCACTCGCGCCGATTACTCGCACTGACCACATGAGGTCGCAGTGACAGCCGCGGGGCAGCGCGGGCCCGCAAGGCTTGCCCCTATTCGAATTCTAAGTAGCTGCAGCCAAATGACTTGACGCCCCACCAGCGCTTTGGAAACGGAGCTGCATTTCTTCCTGCGAGTCACAAGAAATTTGAGGTGAGACATGAACCGCCGTGCCGTCGGCGGGTCTGGTAGTTACGTTCTGAGGACGCAGGAATCAAGGCAGGCGACCTGCTTTCAGGTCTCCTGGCTTCCTGAGAAAAAACTCGAAATCATGAGGTCTGAACCGCGTGGGGCCCTTCTCCCTCGGGGGTGTGGCGGAGCGGCAACTCTGCTGCACCCCTCCCGCCTGGAGATAGTGCACTTGAAAACCTGAAAAATGGGGTGCCCGGATGCAGGCAGTGACCGCGGCAGGGCGGCGGGAACGAATTGTGAAATGAAGGATCTCCCGCATTTTCGTTGGTTTGCACTTCGAAGGAGTTGGCACGCTGTTTGCGCAACCTCAGGTGGAGCATGGAAGGCGGCCCCTTCCGGGAGAGACTAGGATGCTGCGAGTTGAATTTAATCACGATGGAAATGGCACGCTGTTCGTACGGCTCCAAGGTCGGCTGGTGGGCCCCTACGCGGAAGATGCAAGAGTCACCCTGGCTCGTTACCAGTTTCCGCCGACGGTCGCCGTGGACCTTTCAGAAGTTACCTTTATCGACTCGCTCGGGGAAGAGGTGCTGTTGTGGCTGGGCCGCATGGGGAGCGAGTTTGTGGCCGACAATGTGTACGCCCGGTCAGTGTGCGAACGCCTGCAATTGCACATTTCACAGAAGCGTCCGGCCATCTCCGCTGGAGCCAAATCGCAGGTATCTCCATGAGACTGCGACGTGATCCTTTGTACCTATTCGCTTGCCATCTGGAATGGCGCGACAAGCGCAATTTGGCCGCTCATAAGGAGCTGGTAGCGGCTTTGGACGACCATGACGAAGACATCCGTCAACTGGCTGAACTGCTGTTGCATCGCAGTTCGCCCCACCCACGAGCCAAAGATCAGCAACTTGCTCTTGAAATGGCAGCAGCCCGAGATGACAGTGGTATGAAAGGCGTATAGCCATGGCTACTTCCATCGTTAAACCGGATTTCCGCCGGTTGGCAAGAACGTACCATGTGTTTTGGGAAGTGTGGCCCGAGTATGCCGTCGGGGGCGGCAATCTTGGCCAGGTCGGTTTTGACGGCCATCACAGACAACTGCCCATGTTGACAAATGCCCTTGTATCGACGTTAGCGGGCAGGAGAGACGAAGCTTCGCACGAATTCTATTCCCTCCCGTCGCGTCGCTGTCCTGCCCATGAGGAGACTTGCCATGCGCTCCGTCACTGTGTTGTGCATCGATGACAACCCACAGATGTTGGAGCTTCGCAAAGCGACTCTGGAGTCCTGGGGTTATCACGTCGAGATCGCGTCAAGCGGCGACGCCGCGATCAAGATGTTGAAGAGGGCATCGGTAGCTGCGGTTTTGCTGGAGTATAAGCTGGAGGGCATAGACGCGGAAGCCGTCGCCTGCCATCTCAAGCAACGGTTTCCCGACCTGCCGATCATCCTGCTTTCAGCTTACTCCGAGATACCCGAGCGGATTCTGTGGTTGGTGGACGAATACGTGATGAAGAGCGAACTGCCGGGTGAGCTGGCGCGGATTATCCAACGAACCACGCACGCAGTTCGCCGCGTCCAGAAGCCAAGAGCGGCAACTCGCTCCCGAGCAGCGTAGCGCTTGGCAGTATAGGGAAGGTGTATAGAAGTGGGCACTTATGTGGTTAGACAGGATTTCCGGCAGTTTGCCTGAAAAATATTAGCTCGCTGCGTGTCCTTCCCCCACCGCATTCGGCATTGCCATCGCCGCCTGGAGAACAGCTATTGTCGAAGCCAGTGACCACTTCGTACTTACCAGTTGTGCTCGTCACAGGAGGTAAGTGACGGTTGTCACTGCCCTCAAGCGCCGGGCGAAAATAAAATTACTGAGCGGCAGACCATTTCTCGGCCCTCAATAATTACGTCTTCGCTGAATTCAAGGATATCGGCTTGAATTGATGCAAAAAGGGGCGCTCCATGAGGGGTCTCCTCGGAACCCGAAATGCTCAAACCTTTTATCGGAGGCAGCCATGGGAAGTGTTGAAGTACCGAAGATGCCTGGTAAACGCTCAGAAAATGACAATCCAAGAGAAATCAGCCGCCGCTCGATGCTGAAGACGGTTGCTATGGGTGCACTGGCAGCGGGTGGAGGCTTAGCTCTCAACATGGCCGCGCCCGGAACGGCGGAGGCAATCGTTCGAAAACTTCCGGAAACGTGGGACGAAACATGGGATGTAATCGTGGTCGGTTCCGGTTTTGCCGGACTAGCCGCCGCCGCAGAAGCGGCCGGGGCAGGCGCCAAGGTTGCGATCCTCGAGAAAATGCCCACCTATGGCGGGAACTCCATCATCAATGGCGGCGAGTACAACGCCTGGGACGACGAGTTTCACCTGCGGCAGAAGCTGAACCTGGGTGACGACAGCATAGAGCTACATACCAAGGACACGCTGAAGGGTGGCGACTATTACGGCTTCCCCAATCTAGTGAAGACCTTTACGGAACAGGCCGCGCCGACCTTGAACTGGATGATCGATGACGGCGGTTGCAAGCTGCGCGAAGTGGTGAACCGCACGGGCGGTCACTCGGCCTATCGCACGCATACCTGCGTGGAAGGCGTGGGCCGCGGTTACACCGAAGCTCTGAAGAAAATTGCGGAGGGGCGAGGCGCCAAGATCGTGTTGAACTCGCAAGTCACCTGGATCTGGCGGGCCGACGCCGACCCGCAAAGCCCGGTGCTGGGCGTGGAGGTGAAGCGCGGGCGGCGGACATTGAACCTGAAGTCCACGCGGGCGCTGGTGCTGGCCACCGGCGGATTTAGCGCCAATAAGGAGATGCGCCAGTCCTACAATCCCTCGATCGTTCCCGATTTCAATACGACGAACCAGCCGGGAGCTACAGGCGAGGTGCACCGTTACGCTCAGGCCATCGGCGCCGAAGCCATCCAGATGGCATTCATTCAGCTCTATCCCTATGCGGAGCCGGAATCGGGCAAGATTGATATACCGACCGCGGTATACCCCTTCCGTGGACCCGGATTCGGCATCGTGTACGTCGACAAGAAGGGCAAGCGTTTCGTCAACGAGATGGAGCGCAGAGACGTGGTGTCGCGCGCCGAGATGGCAACCGGCATGAAGCCGACGTTTACCATCTTTAACGAGAAGATGATTCCGCACATGGGAACGAAAGAGGAAGTCGAGGTCGGCATGGCGGCCGGGCGCATTATCAAGGCCGATACCCTTGCCGAACTGGCAGGAAAACTCGGCATCCCGGCCGACGTCCTGCAGGACACCATCGCCAAGCACAACCAGTACATGAAAGATGGGAAGGATCCGGAGTTCAATCGGGCCTTTACCAAGGCTATGCTGCCGCTGGACGAAGGCCCGTTCTATGGCATTGCGCAGTGGCCGGCGGTGCACTTCTGCATGGGCGGGCTGCGGATTAACGAGCAGGCGCAGGTGTTAGACATCTGGATGAAGCCGATCCCGCACTTGTATGCAGCCGGCGAGGTTTCCGGAGGAATACACGGGGACAACCGCCTGGGCGGCAATGCCACCGCGAGTTGCACAGTGTACGGCCGGATCGCGGGCGTTAACGCGGCCAAAGAAAAGCCGCTTGCGTAGTCGGCAGAGGGACTGTTCCCGGTGAATGGTCCCTCATCCTAAACGGTGGCAGGAATGAGAACGACAAGAATTGAGTCGACGTGTCTAATTGCGCTGGTGTTCGTGTATCTCATAACAGGCCGGGCAGCATCAGCGAAACCATCCAACGCGCAAACCCCTTCAGACGCCTGTGCGGCCTGTCACGCCGACTTTTCTTCCGTGCTGCCAAAAGGGCACGCCGCGGTCAATGGCGCCGGCTTGGCCTCCTGCCTTCCTTGTCACTCCCTGGAGCAGGCCGGAGAGCCGAAGAAGAACGGGTTCTCGACCCGCATTCACCTCACCCATGCCGGTCCGCAGCTTCATCTCGAATGCGTTGCCTGCCATAGCTATGTGTCCGGAAAGAGCTTCGGGCTGATCGGTCCAAGCATCTCCTGGGGGGCTCCGAAAGATGAGGACATGGCTATCATCAAGGAGGTGTTCGCCTCCTGGGTGAGCTCCAGCTATACGGATCATCTGCATGCCCAGGCCATGATCGACTGCGCCGGCTGCCACGGGAAGGAACTACCCCTCCCGGATACGACCGTGGAGAACAGCCGATGCTTGGCCTGTCACGGTCCGCAGGATCAGCTTGCGGCCCGGAGCCGGCCGAAAGACTTCCCGAAGCGCAATCCCCACGATTCCCACTTAGGCGAGATCGCCTGCACGGTGTGCCACCACGCGCACGCCGAATCCAAGGTGTACTGCCTCGACTGCCACCGCAACTTCGCGATGAAAATTCCCGGGGGCGGGTAGCAAAGCAAGAAGACAGCCTCGCATCGGCAATTGGCGATCTCTCCAGACTTAAACAGTGCTCTTGGTAGCGCTCCTCTCGGGCCATACTGCGGTCATGATCAGTGCCACTGCGATCCCGATGGAGACTTCGGCGAATCGGTGGAAAGCAACTCGCCAGGCAGTTTCTGCCCGAGGAAGGAGCAGGACGATGGCCAAGGTGACTCCGCCGAAACGATAGGCGCTGCGATCGGTTCGAACTGCGGCACAACACAGTCCCATGAGAAAGATGCTCGTGCCGAAGACGAGCATGTGCGGTCCGAAATAGGTTGCGACAATGGCCCCAACGGCTGCTCCGAGCGCCGTGCCGATGAAACGCTGCCAGGAAACCGCGAGCGCCGAACCCAGTGACGATTGCGTGATCACCAGGGTTGTGATTGGCGCCCAGTAACTCTGTGGAAGACCGAACAATCGGGCTGCCAGCATCGAAGCGACAGCGGTCAGTGCAGTGCGCGCGGAATGCTCCAGCACCTGAAGAGCTGTCAACCCGATCCGTTCAGTTGGCCTTGTGAGTTGTGCTACGTTGGTTTGTTTCACGATCCTCCTTCTTCGTAATGCGAATCTCAACTACTCCAGGCATCGTCAGAGCCAGCATCGCTCATTCAATTCGCTTGCGCTCCGTTAGGCCTCTGGGCAGATGAAGTTTAACGAACCATTGACGCTCGCCACGAGAGACTCCTGAGGCTCGGACCCGGGTGGGCGGTCCGATGTCGGTCAAACCGGCTCCGCAGTTTCCGCTGCACGTCATCGGCCCGAAAGGCGGGCACCGATGTGACGGATGTCACAGACTTCCGAAATGCATCAGAGCAGAATTGCCGGTTCTTATGTACCTGCACGCGCTGTTCATGTCTGGGTGAAGCGTCGGTCTGCGCAGGCATGAACCCTTCTTAAGCGGGCCCGAGTTCCTGGGTTGCAATGCGTTCTTCGTCGGCCATGGGAGGTCCAAGCGACGGGAGAGAGGTGTAACAACAATGACGCGTGGCTCGGTTCCTGAAGCCTTGAGATCTCGCGGAGTTTCGCGGCGCGAGTTTGTCAAATTCTGCAGCTCGATGGTTGCCCTACTGGCTCTGCCGTCTCACTACGTATCCGCCGTCGCGAAGGCCTTAGGCCAGACGACCCGCCCGATCCTGGTTTGGCTTGAGTTTCAGGATTGCGCCGGAAATTCCGAATCCATGCTCCGCAGCAGTAATCCGACGGTCGTCGACTTCGTGCTTGATCTTCTCTCCTGGGAATATCACGAACTGATCATGGCAGGTGCGGGTAAGCAGGCTGAGGATGCTCTGGAGAGAGTCGTCAGTGAGCACAAGGGCGAGTACATCGCGGTGGTGGAGGGGTCAATCCCTACAGCGCATGGCGGTGTCTACTGCACGATCGGCGGCAAGACCGCGCTCGCGATAGCGCAGCATGTGTGCACGAACTCGGCTTTCAACATTGCAGTCGGCGGCTGCGCGTGGGATGGCGGCCTGGTGCGTTCGAATCCCAATCCCACCGGCGCCGTTGGCCTGGAAGAGGCGGTGCCGGGGACCAAGGTCGTCAATCTGGGGGGATGCCCCCACAATCCCGCGAATACCGCGGCCGTGCTTGTCCACTATCTGACGTTTCACGAGCTGCCTGCTCTTGACGCGTACCGGCGCCCTCTGTTCGCTTACGGAAATATCCTTCATGACCAATGCGAGCGGCGCGCTCATTATGATGCCGGCCGCTTCGTAGAGGCGTGGGGCGACGAGGGACACCGCAAGGGCTATTGCCTCTACAAAATGGGATGCAAGGGGCCGATAGCAACCTACAACTGTCCCACCGTCCGCTGGAATGATGGCACCAGTTGGCCGGTGAAATCGGGCCATGGATGCCTGGCTTGCGCCTCCTATCGTTTCTGGGACACGAGTTCGCCGTTCTACAAACGGATTCCCTCGGTTCCAGGCTTTCCTGCGGATGTAGACGCCGGAACAGTTGGCCTGTGGCTCGTCGGCGGGATGGCGGCGGGTCTCACTTTGCACGGACTCGCGAGCATTGCGCGAGCACAAATGCGCCCCAAGGGAGAAGAACCCTCTGGTCCGACGGCGGTCGCCAAGGGCGGCGGCATCATCGAGGTGGAAGGGCCGCCAGAGAAACCGCCGGGGAAGTCATGAAGTGACAACAGGAGAAGGGCCGCACAGGCATTCGCGACAATATCTTTCATTCGGAAATAGGTAGGAAGCCGTGGCGGAAAAAGACATTTCGCCGGCATCGGGGCTCGCCGGATTTTCCAAAGCTGATCTGGTTCGTACCTATGTCTGGGAGAAGCCGGTCCGCATCGCTCACTGGCTGATGGTCTTTTCCATCGTATCTCTTTCGTTCACTGGCCTGTATATCCATCGTCCGTTCTTGCTCTCCTCCGGTTCCGCAGCGTTCCTGATGGCCAAGATGCGCTTCATTCATGTGGTCTCGGGATTTGTGCTGATCGCCGCCTTCATGCTGCGAGCATATTGGTTTTTCAAAGGAAATTTCTGGTCAAGGTGGTCTGCCTATATCCCCCTCCGTCGCCGGCAATGGGAAGGCATCGGAGACATGCTCGAGTTCTACAGCTTCCTGCGATTCGATCCCGGGCGGATAGTCGGCCACAATCCCTTGGCGGCGATGAGCTACCTGGCCGTTTATGGGATGGTCCTGGTCGAGATTCTTACAGGGCTGGCTATGTATGACGCGGTGCTGCACAACCCGGTGCTGCACCAATTCATCGCCTGGTTGCCGCAGCTTATCGAGCTCGGATACCTTCGCCTGATTCATTACTTCCTGATGTTTGTGATTTTTGCCTTCGCTCTCTTCCACCTTTACGCTTGCATTCTGGTTTCGTTGGAGGAAGAGAGCGGACTGGTGGACAGTATTTTTTCCGGGTGGAAATTCGTACCCGCCGGAACACTGCGTGAGGAGGTAGCGGGCATCCCGCAGGCCCGAAGATTCGCTAGACGACCTCAATTGCTGCCGCTGGGAACGCCGGCAGAGCAGCGCGCAGGAACGACGCCGAAGCCGCGCCCCGGTCCAACTCCGATCATGCTCTATCGGAACTGGGCGAGCTACATCGGAACAGGTATATCCGCTGTGGGGGTACTGGTATTTGCGGTTCTGACTGCGTACCACACCATTGGAGGCGGCTCCCTCCGACAGCCCTACGGAGACCTGGTCATTTTCTTTCTCCCACCGATGGCCGTGATTCTGGGCATTGTTGTCGTGCTAATCGGGATGTGGTTCGAGTGGGTTCGCTGGCGCAAGAACAAACCGCTGTCGTTCGCGCGTTTCCCGCAAATGAATCTCAATCTTGCCGCCGAAAGAAAGGCCCTCCTGGCGGTGGCAATCGGCGCTGCAGTCATTTCTATTCCGGCGATTTACGGAGGACAACAGGCGTACCTATACACAGATGCGGTTTCGTTCTGCGGCGCCCAGTGCCACTCCATGACGCCGGAATACGTAACTTATCAGCAATCGCCGCATGCGCACCTGGAGTGCGCGCAGTGCCACGTGGCGCCCGGCAATCTGGGCTATGTCGAAGCCAAGATGCAGGGTATGAAGGAGCTTTCTGAAACCATTCAGAACAACTATCCTCGGCCGATTCCACTCCCGGTGTCGGCATTGCGTCCCGTGCGCGGCAATTGTGAACGCTGCCACTGGCCGGCTCGTTTTATCAGCAACCTAGAGGTGCATCGGGACTACTTCCTGGCGGACGAGCAGAACACGCACTGGGTGATCGACATGGTGGTGCCCGTCGGCGGCGGAGGAAGGGAAATCGTCCCCGGCCGGATGGGAATTCACTGGCACGTCGCTACCAAAGTGGAGTATGTAGCGAGCGATCCCGGGCTTCAAACCATTCCCTGGGTGCGGGCCGTCGATCCTAAGACCGGCAGGGCAAAGGTGTATACCACGCAGGCCGATAAATCACCGCACGGCGAGATCCGGAGGATGGATTGCGTGGACTGTCACAACCGGCCGAGTCACATTTTTCAGGCACCTGACCGCAGTGTCGACCTGGCTCTCGCCAGCGGGGACATTGATGCCTCGCTGCCTTTCATAAAACAGCAAGGAGTAGCTGTGCTCGCGGCGACCTACAGCGACTCAGACCAAGCCAAGAGAGCAATAGAAAACACGATCCTCGGTTATTATCAGAAATCCTATCCCCAGGTCGCTACCGCAAAGCGGCAAGCGATAAGAAATGCGATCCGTTATCTTCAAGATACTTATGATCGCTACTTCTTCCCATCGATGAAGGTGCGCTGGGATACCTATGCCGCAAATGATGTTCACCTTAATTCAATAGGTTGTTTCCGTTGCCACGATGGCCAGCATAAGAGTATCGACGGCAGCGTGATTTCCAATAACTGCAATCAGTGCCACGTCATCTTGCGGCAGGGTAAGGCTGGAAGCCTGCAGTCCACCGCGCAGCCGCCATGGCTGGCTTTCCAGCATCCGATTGATATCGGAGATGTCTGGACTTCGCAGCCCTGCAGTTCATGCCACACTGGAGGAGCGCAGTGAACGAGTGGTGTGCAAACGCGGCAAAGCGCATGAGGGTTGGCGGGAGCCACCTCTGGAGAGGTCTTAGGGGGTACATTATGAATGGAACACGAGCCTTAAGAGTCATTGCTTTTATGTCGATTTCGATCGGCATCGGTATCCTCAGCCATCCAGCTTGGGGGTTCGTCGCCTTCGGAATCCTGGTATTGATCGATAACTTCTTGATCAAGAGCCCGCCGCCGGCGCCACCCGAGCGAATCGTTGCAGAAGAGGAACTCGTACACCGCTAGCACGCTCGCCTTTGGATGCGAATTCATGGCGGCAGCGAGCGGTTCCATGTACGAAGCGCTGCGGTTCAGGCCGAACTCAAGGAGTGAGACTGCGTGGCCGCTGAGTCAATGACGGCATGGCGAACGTTGCGATGGGGCATTGGTGTGCGACGTGGGCACGACGCGAGAGTGGGGCAGGATAAATCAGGAGGAGGGCTGTATGGCGCGGATTGTAGTCGATCCCGTGACGCGGATTGAAGGGCACCTCCGCATCGAGGCCCAGGTCGATAGTGGCGTTGTCAGCGATGCCTGGAGCTCAGGAACGATGTTCCGGGGGATTGAGCTGATCCTTCGTGGCCGGGATCCGCGAGAGGCCTGGATTTGGGCGCAGCGATTCTGCGGCGTGTGCACCACGGTCCACGCGCTCGCCTCGGTCAACGCAGTGGAAGATGCATTGGGCATAGAAATCCCGGATAATGCGCGGCTGGTCCGAAACATTATTTCGGCCACGCAAGCAATCCAGGATCACGTGATTCACTTCTACCATCTGCACGCTCTCGACTGGGTGGACATTGTCTCGGCGCTGAAAGCTGATCCCGCAAAAACGTCCCAGTTGCAGCAATCGATCTCCGAATGGCCCATGTCGAGCACGAATTATTTCAAGAAGGTTCAAGACCGAGTCAGTGCTCTGGTGGCCAGCCGTCAGTTGAGTCTTTTTGGCGCCGGTTACTGGGGACATCCCGCCTACCATCTACCCCCGGAAGCGAACCTCATGGCGGTTGCGCACTACCTGGAGGCGCTCCAGTTCCAGAAGGATTTCATCCGGATTCACGCCGTGCTCGGCGGCAAGAACCCGCATCTACAAACGTTTCTGGTTGGAGGCATGGCTACGTCGATCGATCCAAACGAGCCGAATGCGACGATCGATCCAGAGCGAATTGATTTTCTCTTACAAGTGGCGAAATCGGCGCAGCCTTTCGTAAGCCAGGTGTACATTCCAGACGTATTGGCGGTTGCAAGCTTTTACCAGGATTGGTTCGGGCGTGGCGAGGGCCTGGGCAATTTCATGTGTTACGGAGCTTACCCGCAGGGAAGCATAAAGGATACGGCCCACTTCTTCCTTCCTCGAGGTATTGTTCTCGGTCGAGACCTTTCCCGGGTACACCCCTTGGATCCAGGCAACATTACTGAGTATGTCGCCCACTCGTGGTACGAATATACCAGCGGGAACCAGTCTGCCAGGCATCCGTACGAGGGCGAAACCAATCCGAAATATACCGGCCCCACACCTCCCTATGAATACCTCGAAGTCGACCAGAAATATTCCTGGGTGAAGGCCCCGCGTTATGAAGACAAGCCGATGGAAGTGGGCCCACTGGCGCGCCTCCTGGTCGCTTACGCCGCCGGTCAGCCGGACGTCAAGAAATTAGTCGACGCCACACTGGCAAAGCTTAAAGCTCCTCCCACCGCCCTGTTTTCGACGCTTGGCCGCATCGCGGGGCGAGCGCTGGAGACGCAACTGCTCGCAGATCGGCTCTCCGTATGGATCGAGCAGCTGGCAAGCAACATGTCCACTGGAATCCTGAGCATCCATAACGGCGAGAAATGGGATCCGAGCTCCTGGCCCGGTAGCGCGCGCGGTTTCGGCTTTTTCGAGGCTCCCCGCGGCTCGTTAGGACATTGGGTGGAGATCGAAAATCAGGTGATCAAGAATTATCAAGCCGTGGTACCCTCCACCTGGAACGCGGGCCCGCGCGATGCCAATGGCCAGCGCGGCGCCTACGAAGCGGCGCTTCTGAAAACCCCGGTTGCAGATCCAGAGCGCCCCCTTGAAGTTCTTCGGACTGTCCACTCATTCGATCCCTGTTTGGCTTGCGCAATTCACGTGATTGATGCGTCCGGCCACATTCGCACTCGGGCAAAAGCGGGAGTCCGCGGGAGCTGACGGCGCGCCTTCAAAACAGGTCTCGCCGGGAGTTTTTTCAGCAACCTGTAAAAGAGCGCAGCAGAAAGGCAGAAATGTACGATCGGCTTTGTTCCGATACGGCGGTGGTAGGAATCGGCAATACGATCCTTTCCGATGACGGCGTCGGCGTACATGCGGCGCGGCGTCTGCAGGACGATGCCAGGCTGCCTGCGGGTGTGACCGTTCTCGATGGCGGTACACTCGGACTCGATCTGGCGCCGTTCGTTTCGGATGCGTCCCGCCTGCTTTTTCTGGATGCAGTGAATTCAGGCGAAGCGCCGGGAACTCTCACCCGGATGAGGGGAACCGATCTGCTGAGTGCGACACGTAGCTGGAGTGTGCACCAGTTGGGCGTTGCCGACCTGATCGCAGCTTTGACCCTGCTATCGAGCAAGCCTCAGGACATCATTGTGCTCGGAGTGCAGCCCGCCCATACCGACTGGGGCACATCTTTGTCTCCTGAAGTGGAGGCAGCGCTCATACCCCTGGTCGATGCAGCGTTGGAACAATTGCGACTGTGGCAGAACAACGATCCCGGCAACTGAAACTGAGGAGATCATCTGGGCCGCGGTCCTCACTTATTGGTCTCGTCGGCCTGAGAGAGTAATTGCCTATTTAGATTCTCTGAAATCCGAGGAAAAACCGCCATTTACCGGTTAGTCGTAGAACCGCACGCGAGCCCTGCGGTATGGGCGATAGGAGCCCTCTTCCCATCGCCTGCCGGCATCCAGCCATTGTGACCAAAAGTAAAGTGGCGCTTCAATAAGGCTATACACGAGCCCCTTACTCGCAAGCTCGGCCTGCCTGGCCAAGCGTCCCACGACTTCCTCCGCCTCCTCGAAGGGGATCTCGCCGAAGGTGCTGCCGCGGAAACCGCTCGACGGCGGTGCGCCCATGCCGGCCGAACGAGAGTGCTCACGCGCCCACTCGATTTTCTCCTGCTCGGTCGGGCCTTCAGCCCATGCACGGCGCCGACGTGCTTCATGCTCCGCCCAGGCAGCGACTTCATCATCCGTCGGCGAGACCACGGGACCGCCCATGCTCCACCTGCGATGCTGCCGCGCCCATTCGAGACGTTCCTGTTCGGAGGGACCATTGAGCCAGGCCCGGCGGCGTTTGTGCTCGCGCTCTTTCCACGCCTCGGCCTCGGCCTCGATGTCGATGCCGCCGGTGGCATCAAGGTCTCTGCAGTGCCGCTCCGCCCAGTCGAGTTTCTCGATCGTTCCGGGACCGTTCATCCAAGCCTCGCGCCGCTTGTGCTCGCGCTCCGCCCAGGCGTCAATATCAAGTTGTGTCGGTTGCGACCTTGGGAACTCCGATTCCGTATCGTCGGGGATGAAATCCGAAGCAGAACCCTTAGTTTGACGGGGCACCATCATGAAGGAGGCTCCTCACGCGGCACAATGCGGTTTGATATCCCAATAATACTATTCTCTGCGCCGCGCAAGAACAAGCACGCCGGAACTAGATGAGACGTCACCCCGTTTTCCCCAGGCGGCCTAGCGCCCGGCGAGTATACTGCCGGTCTGTGACAGTAATGTTCAAGCTGGGCCGCTGCGCTCGCCTCATCCGAGTGGTGATACCGTTGCTGCTGAGACGCCGCGGCGAGGTATCAGGCGCCGTGCGAGTCCGTACTGCGCTGGAGAACCTGGGCGGCGTGTGGATCAAACTGGGCCAGTGGCTTGCACTGCGCTACGATCTGCTGCCTGCGGACTACTGCCACGAATTTCTTAACCTTCTGAATCGGCTCGAACCCTTCCCCTACGAGGAGGTGCAGAAAACATTTGTCGCGGAGTTCAACACAAAACCGGAGGATTTTTTTTCTGCTTTCGAACGCGAACCGTTCGCCGCCGCCTCAATTGGCCAGGTTCATCGTGCAGTTTTGCATTCCGGCGAACGCGTGGCGGTGAAGGTCCAAAGGCCACACATCCAACGTCTGGTGGAAGCGGATCTTGGCATCATGATGTTCCTTGCGCGCCTGCTCGACTTTTCGCCCTTGTACGGCGACACCTACGCAGCCGAGATCATCGAGCATTTCGCGCAATGGACGCGCGAAGAACTCGACTACAGAACCGAAGCGAGGCACGCGCACGCACTGGCGGATAACGCGCGCGGCGATAAGTATGAAATCAATGCACCGGTGCTCGCATCAGTGACCAGCCGTCGCGTGCTGACGACTAAGCTTCTGGAAGGCATTCCGGTCATTGACCTTATCGAAGCCATTCGCGATGGCAACGCGTCCTTGCTCGATCGATTCCGCGCAAGCGGGTGCGACCTCGAGCTGGTTGCGCGGAACCTGACGTGGAACACCCTGAACCAGGTTTACGTCAGCGGGTATTTTCACGCTGATCCCCATCCGGCGAACCTGATCGTATTGCCTGGAAATGCAATCGGCTACGTAGACTTCGGCATTGTCGGCAAGCTTTCCGACGACCTTCGGGATTCGCTGCGCTTCTTTGCTGGTCATCTATTTGCTGGTGAGGTCGATACCGCTGTAGCCGAGCTGATGCGTTGGGTACGCCCTTCATTACAAACCGACGTCGCGGCCGCCCGGGAGGACCTCACGCTAGCGATGGACCGCTATCTCGCCAGCAGACGCGCTTCAGGTCACAGCCGCCCTTTCGCTGAAAACACCATCTACGAAGTCGACATCCTCCGGGTCGTTCATCGCCACCGCATGATTATGTCGCCGCAAATCGTGATGTATTTAAAAGCAGTGCTGACAGCTGAGGCGGTCATCCATCATCTGGTGCCAACCTTGGACCTGCTATGGGATGAAAACATGTTCTTCGGGCGGTTAATCGAGCAGGAGACGTTGGTTGCATTGCGGCCCGAGCGAATCGTGCGGGCGGTCTCGGATTACGCTTATCGGATCAGGCGCGCGCTGGAACAGGTTGAGGAACTCGAAGGCGCGCCGACTCGCCTCGAACGTCTTGCTTTCCAAGTGCGCAGACGCTTGCACTGGCTCGCGTTCGTGGCGCTCGCCCTCGCCACTACATTCTATTTCACCATAAAATCGCCCCACCTGGAGGCGTTAAGAGCTAAGTACGTGGGCATCCCTCGAGACTCCTTGTCTCTCGCGTTTATGGTGTTGCTACTCCTGGTGTTGCTTATGATGGTCCGGCAGGGACGGCGTCTGCCGAGAAAGCGAGGCCACAGGCGCGGGCCATCCCGCCATCCCCTGTAAGAGTGCGACGCTCAACGAATGGGATGGAACTCGTGGGGACTAGGCTCCTCCCTGCTAAAAAAATCGCGACCTGTGGTCACCGCTTAGCTGGACTGTGCAATCTCTTCTGCCGTCATGAAGTTCCTGGCCTCTACCGGTTTCAGGATCGGGTGTCCACCAAGACATTCACCTGACTTTGGACATTCTGTGCAGCGGCCAGAGGGCAACGATTCCGGCGACAAGCGTGGCTCGGCGCCGAGCCAGTAGAAGCCGTTTGCCATCACGCAAAAACCAGTGGCAGCGAACCATACCATTGCGCCACCGACGAAGGCGGTGAACGCGCAAAACCACGGACTGACGGTGAGCATCAGCAGGGATGCAACAGAAATGTTGATACCCACTCCAAGGTAGATGCGACGCTCAAGGTACCACTTGTCGGTCTGCATGAAATACAAGTTCCACCGCGTCGGCGTGCGCGATCCGAGCATCGCGGGAAAGCCAAAGAGTCGCAGCAGATTGCCAACAGGGCAGAAGCCCGTCAGGGCAACATTGATGGACACCAAGCCTGTAGCAATCACTCCCAGGATGCACCAGCGATTGACCAGCAAGGCCGTTGTTGTGCTCAGTAGCAGAACCACACCGGCAATTAGCCAGACTGTGCGTTCAATGTACCAGCGGCTGGTGGGAACAATGTAAACACCAGAGCGCAATTTCATCCTTCAACTCCTCTGCTGCCTTGGCCAAGGCAGAAGCAACCGCAGACTAGGGCGAGCATCTCGTGAAAACGCGATTCAAGGGCCGGCAGATTATACGGTCGCCGTCAACCTCTGTTCAAGCTGCAAAAAAAGGCGCTGCGCGTGCTTGAGATTGAGCCATGAATCGCGAACCCCCGCGGCTTGGCGCCGGCTTCTAGGTCCGCGTTCAAGACGTTTAGCGGTCCTCCCTGTCAGATCACTTCTCCTTATCCAGTAGCCGGCTGTAAACCGTCTGCGCTTCCTGCTACTTCTTCTCCGGCGACCTCTCCGCGGCTACGTACTTCTCCCTGCGCATCTGCACGGCCAGTTCCTTGATCTCGGTCAGATCGCGCTGCATCTCGCTCCAGCCATACCACAAGGCATAATCGGGGCTGGCGTGGAATGTGCCTTGGAACGTGCGCATGCGGTGCTCGAGATACATGACGAACAGCTTTTGCTCGATCACGGTCGGCGCGTCGTGGAACGTAAGCAGATTGGGGAAAGGATACGCATAGTTCACCGGTTTGGGCAGCACACTGTCTTTGTAGAGATCAGCAACGATGCGGATCGCCTCAGCCATCAGGTGATCGGCATTCTTGATCATGTCGTCGCCCTGCTGCAGCTGCTGCTTGGCGAAGTTCACCGAGTGGCACTGGTTGCAGGTCTGGATCATCTTGTCGCGCTCGCGCTGCCAGTCTTCCTGCGTGAGGCGGGCGAGGTCGGCGGCTTTGACAACGTCGACGAGTTTGGTGGGCTGCCCTTGCGGATCGAGCACGCCGAGAGCTTGCAGAATGGTGGCACGGTCGGCGGCCCACTGCTTGTCTTCGGGCAAAGGCAAACGAACGGCAAGGAATCCCCAGGCGGTGCGCACTTCGTGATTGCCGTTCTGCATGTGGCAGGTCTGGCACGTGGGCGCGGCGGCGTCAGCGGGAAGGACGTGCTTCTGCTTGAGTTCACTGCGTACGCCGTGCTTGGAGGCGGAGTACATCTCCCACTGTGGATGGTCGAAGCCCATGTGGCAGGTTTCGCACGCCTGCGGCGAGCGGGCTTCTTCGACGGAAAAAGTGTGACGGGTGTGGCAGGCGTCGCACTGCGCGGCGCCGAACTCGGTGCCGGAGCCGTTCTGGCGAAGCTCGGCGACTTCGGTCAGACTCTTGTTGCCGATCTTGTGGCATCCGCCGCAACCTTTTTCGCCCTGGGTCATAGCCATCGGCTGCCAGTGGATCGTGGGCATGGCCTTCATCGCGGCCCAGGCGATGGCGTGCTTGCCCCTCTTGAATTGCGCGACCCGTGTCTCGTGGCATTGGGCGCAGGTGTCGGCAGTGGGTATCTTCGCTTTCGCTACGTCGCTCGCGGAGGTGTGCTGGTCGCCGTGGCAGGCGAAGCAAGCGATCTCGGCAGCGCTGTGCTTGCTGAGCTTCCAGTCGGAGACGATGTTGGGCGTGACTTTCGTGTGGCAGGCTACGCACTGGGAAGCAGGCGTCTGCGCGGATAGGGAACCGGAGGTAAAAACGAAAGGAAGCAGGCCGACGAGAATCCGCAGGGAGCAGCGAAGAGCCGATCGCATTTGTGCCTCCGCGACCTGGGGGATTATAGCGGGCGAAATGGGACCCTAGCTATGATTTTTGTCACAGGCAGTGCTCTCTCGGAGAGGTCCATGTTGTAGTGACTTCGTGGCCTTGTCGATGTTCGCGAATGCCAAGGCCCATCCTCATCCGCAGCATCGATGAGTAGATTTAGGAAGTCGCCGTGATCTTATGGGCTCCCCGGGGACCAGTTGGCCTGCAAGACGTTGAGCCGGCATTCTGCAGGGCAGTGCGCTTCTCATTGGCCAAACAAAAAGGGTCAAAACCGAGAATCTCACAGGCACCCTGTACGATATTCTCTAAAATGAGTAGAAAAAAGATGTTTCGGTCAATCTGCAAGAGACGGTTTGTCTGCTTCCTGGCCTTTGCCTTCTTGCTATCCGAGTTATCGGGTTGTTCGTATTGGAGAAGCCGCCGAGCGAAAGCCGTCGCGCGCGGGAATCATCTTTTCAAAATGCACTGCGGAGGCTGCCACGGCCCGAGAAGGCTCGACCTGGAGAAGGTTCCTCCTGACCTGAATGGTGTCTTTGCTCGCCGGTTTCTTCCCAGCGGAAGGCCCGCCACAGATGATGTGGTTCGCTCCACGATACTAACCGGGCGAGGCGGCATCATGCCTTCTTTCGAGCGAAGCCTGAGCGACGAAGACATTCAAGACATCATTCTCTACCTTCACACACTAAAGGCTCCCCCAAAAGCCGCAACTCCGGCTGCTGGCACACCGGTTACCGCAGCCTCGCACTTGTAGTCATTCATGCGTCTGTTGTTGCGAGCCCTGTGGTCGCAAGAGTCTCGCGATCGTCGAGCGGTTCAGCAGATTCGTGGCAGTTGCTCGCCGGTGAGCATGGCGAACCCCGCGCTGAGCGCCGGCTTCCAGGTCGCCGCGCCCCTATCTTTCTATCTCCCAAGAAATTCAGCCAATTCTGACTGATTAGTGTGTCTGAGGCTTGGTCTCCCGCGTGCTTCTTACAATTGTCGAGGCAATGAATTCACGCCGACGCCAGACGACGCAGCGGGCGTTCCCGGTCGCCTCGATTGCAACCAGTTCAGCCATCGGTCGAGGCCGTCGCGTGTCGTACAAGAGAGTTCAATGATTTCAATTCCAGGGTGTACTCGCCGCGCATTCTCTCGCGCCTGCTCAAGGCTGAACTGCACATAAGGCAGCAGATCCATTTTGTTCAACACCATCAGCTCGGACTTGGCGAACATTGACGGATATTTCAGCGGCTTGTCATCACCCTCGGTGACGCTCAGCAACACGACCTTCGCGTCCTCGCCCAGGTCGTAACTTGAGGGACAAACGAGGTTACCGACATTTTCGATCAGCAGCATGTCGACGTCGGACAGGTTCCATCCGGCGATGTGCTTCTCGATCATTCGCGCGTCAAGGTGGCAAGTGCCGCCGGTGGTGATCTGGCGCACTGGAAATCCGAACCGGGCAAGCCGGCGAGCATCGTTTTCGGTCTGGATGTCGCCAGTCAACACTGCAACACGACTGCGGTGCGAAAACGCTTCCAGGGTGCGCTCGAGCAGCGAGGTCTTGCCCGATCCAGGAGAGCTGACGAGGTTGAGACTGAACACGTCGTTCTGACGAAATCGCTCCCGCAACTCCGCCGCAACTCGTTGGTTTTCGTTGAGCACCTTCTGCTCAACCACAATGCGATTCATGCGTCCTCCACTTCGAGAAACGCAATGTCGAGTTCCTCGCCCGCCACAAGGACAGTCTCCGCAGCGCCGCACGCCGGACACTCGGTTTCGCACGGGGCACAGCGAAATTCGGTGTGGCACTGCCGGCAGCGCTGCACCCGCGGACAGTATTCAATTTCCAGGGCCAGGCGCTCCCATTCCGATTGCGCCGTAAGAGCCTGGAAGGCAAACGAGAGCGCGTCGGGATCGATGGCTGATAACTCACCAATGCGAACGCCAACCTTGATGAAGCGCGCACCGTCATGCCGTTTGGCTTCGACGGCCACGCGGTCCAGGATTGCGGTGGCGATGCTGAGTTCGTGCAATGATCCTCCGGGTCTTGCAGCCGACATCGATTGCGATTCCGCGATGCGAGGCCGGACCCTATTGTAAACTTGTGCAACAGAACTGAACAACGAATGTGATGAGCGTCACAATTGCCTGTGATGGTTATTATCCGTTTCGTTCGCCGTCCTCGTTGAAAATAGGCGGCGCCAGATGTGCTGGCACTCGTGGACCAGAATCGAAGTTACGAACGGCCGAATCGCATGGCTCCAGACTGCCGCTTGCGCCGACTTCGCCTCGTGATCCGGGGCGCCGTGCAAGGGGTCGGCTTCCGACCGTTCGTATACCGATTGGCGAGCGAGATGGGCCTGGCAGGATGGGTACTCAACTCCAGTGAAGGCGTCTTCATCGAGGTAGATGGGGTTGAGACCGCACTGCGACAGTTCCGGGAGCGGATCGAAGACGAGAAGCCGGCGATCGCGCACATCCAGAGTTTCGAGTCCTTTTGGCTTGACGCTGCCGGGTTCAACAAGTTCGAGATTTGGGAGAGCTCTGGCGGGCAAAAAACAACGGTCATTCTTCCCGACATCGCAACCTGTCCCGATTGTCTGCGCGACATCCAGGATCCGACGAATCGGCGCTACCGATATCCGTTCACGAACTGCACCAACTGCGGCCCGCGCTTTACGATCATCGAATCGCTGCCCTATGATCGCGCGAACACCGCCATGAGGAAGTTCGTCATGTGCGATGTATGCGAGCGCGAGTATCACCGCCCCGATGACCGGCGGTTTCATGCGCAACCAAATGCTTGCCCAACTTGCGGTCCACGATTGGAATTGTGGGACGGCGCAGGCAAGACGCTGGAATCGCAAGATGCGGCCCTGAGGGCCGCGGCAGCGGCAGTGCGGCACGGCATGATCGTGGCCATCAAGGGGCTCGGCGGCTTTCAACTGGTTACCGACGCGCGGAATGAGGAGGCCGTGGTACGCCTCCGCAGGCGCAAGCTGCGCGAAGAGAAACCGTTCGCCCTGATGTACCCATCTTTTGACGACGTCGCGCGCGACTGCCACTTGTCCGCAGTCGAAGGGCGTCTCGTCCGTTCGCCAGAGTCACCTATCGTGCTGCTTCGGCGACGTGACGACCAGGCCTCACGCCTGGCTGGTTCAGTCGCCCGGCGGAATCCGTACTACGGAGTGATGCTTCCGTACACTCCGCTTCATCACCTTCTTATGTTGGATCTAGGATTTCCCGTGGTCGCCACCAGTGGAAATTTGTCCGATGAACCTATCTGCACCGACGAGCGCGAGGCTTTGCGCCGGCTGCACGGGATCGCCGACCTGTTCCTGGTCCATGACCGGCCGATCCTTCGCCATGTCGATGACTCGATCGTGCGTGAAGTCGGAGGTCGTGAGTTGGTTCTGCGGCGCGCCAGGGGATTCGCTCCGTTGCCGGTTCAGGCACCAAGTGAATGTCCGTCGCTGCTGGCCGTTGGGGCTCATCAGAAAAACACGATCGCGGCGTCCGTCGGATGCCAAGTGTTTATCAGCCAGCACATCGGTGACCTGGAAACCGCTCCAGCCAAGCAAGTATTTCAGGAAGTCGTCGGGAGCTTTCGAACGTTGTACGACTTGCGGCCGGTGAAAATCGCGTGCGATTTGCACCCGGGCTACTTCTCCACCCAATATTCAACACGGAACGGCGATGCGGTCTGCAAGGTGCAGCATCACTATGCCCATGTCCTTTCGTGCATGGCGGAAAACGACTTGCAAGCTCCCGTCCTCGGTGTTTCGTGGGATGGCACGGGCTTTGGCAACGACGGGACGGTCTGGGGCGGAGAGTTCTTGCGCATCGGCGCAAAATCGTTTAAGCGCGCGGCGCACCTGAGAACGTTCCGGCTGCCCGGGGGAGAAAGGGCGGTGAGAGAACCACGCCGGGTTGCACTTGCGCTGCTCTATGAGATCTTCGGTCCGGAAGCGTTCCTTATGGACCACCTTGCATGCGTGGACGCGTTTTCTAGGGCCGAGTTGCGTGTGCTCCACGGCATGCTGGAGAAGGGTGTGAATTCACCGCTCACATCGAGTGCGGGCCGCCTGTTCGATGGCGTCGCATCCTTGATCGCGTTACGACAAGTGTGTAGCTACGAGGGACAGGCAGCGATGGAGTTAGAATACGTTGCCGTTGGTGCGGTCAGCGACCAAGGTTACGACTTCAGGGTGCAAGAGCAGGGGGGGGAATTAGTCGTCGACTGGGAACCCATAGTGCGAGCGATAGTGGAGCAGCCGCACGATCCCGCGGTCGCGTTCAAGTTCCATCTGACCCTGGCAAACATCGTAGTTGCGGTTGCGGCAAAGATCGGAGAGCCGCGCGTAGTTCTTACGGGAGGATGCTTCCAGAACAAGTGCCTGACCGAAATGGCGATTCAACAGTTGTCGGCGGCCGGCTTTCGTCCCTACTGGCACCAGCGCGTGCCCCCCAATGATGGCGGGATCGCGCTCGGGCAAATCATGGCTGCAGCTCGCGAGTCCGCGGAGGAGGGACTGCCATGTGCTTAGCCGTACCCGGACAAATCGTGACCATAGAAGGCGAAGGCGTCCTGCGGCTTGGTCGCGTGAGCTTTGGCGGAATCGTGAAGGAAGTCAATCTGGCTTATGTGCCGGAAGCTCGCATTGGTGACTACGTTGTGGTGCACGTTGGCTTCGCCATCAGTGTGATGGACGAACATGAAGCCACACAGGTTTTTGAATACCTGAAACAGATTGACGAGTTGAGTGAACTCGAGGGCGGCAACCGGTGAAGTTCATTCACGAATATCGCGACCGTGCGCCAGCCGAGGAGTATGCCAAGGCGATCGCCAGGATCACGACGCGGCCCTGGATGATCATGGAGGTCTGTGGAGGGCAGACGCACGCAATCGTGAGGTTCGGCATTGATGAACTGCTGCCTACACGCATTACGCTGTTGCACGGTCCCGGGTGTCCGGTGTGCGTTACACCGATCGAGCTCATCGATAAGGCGACGCAGATTGCTTCCCGTCCCGAGGTGACCTTCTGCTCCTTCGGCGACATGCTGCGCGTGCCCGGCAGCGAGCGCGACCTGTTCGCGGTCAAGGCTTCCGGAGGGGACGTTCGTACCGTCTATTCGCCAATGGACGCGCTCAAGCTTGCGCTCGACAACCCCGCGCGCCAGGTTGTGTTTTTTGCTGTTGGATTCGAGACCACTGCGCCGGCCAATGCAATGGCCGTATACCAGGCTAAAGAGGCAGGCATTACAAATTTCTCCGTTCTCGTGTCTCACGTCCTGGTGCCACCCGCGCTCGAGGCGTTGCTTAGTTCGCCGGACAACCGCGTGCAAGCCTTCCTTGCCGCCGGACACGTGTGCACGGTAATGGGTTACGAGGAGTATGTGCCGATCGCGGCGAACTACCGTGTGCCCATTGTAGTGACCGGGTTCGAACCGCTGGACATCCTGCAGGGCGTGTACATGTGCGTGCGGCAGCTGGAAGAAGGACGGGCGGAGGTCGAAAACCAGTACACGCGGTCGGTGCGCCGAGAGGGCAATCGCCCGGCCCGGCAACTTATCAGCCAGGTTTTCAGGATTGTGCCGCGGAAGTGGCGAGGCGTCGGCGAGATTACGGAGAGCGGCCTGGGGTTGGCGCCCGAGTATGCCGACTTCGATGCCGAGCTGCGTTTCAACCTGACGGCGTACACCGCGGAGGAAGATTCAGAGTGCATCAGCGGGCTCGTTCTTCGCGGCGTCATGAAGCCGTACGAGTGCTCAGCCTTCGGCAATCGATGCACGCCGGAACATCCTCTGGGCGCGACCATGGTTTCCAACGAAGGGGCTTGCGCCGCTTACTACCACTATCGTCGCCACGAAATTCAAGCACATGCCGCCGGGATAGCTTCCAAAGGAGCTTCCCGTGCCTGATGCGAAGCCCTTTGTGCTGCAATGTCCGCTCCCGGTCGGCAATACTGGATTCGTTCAACTGGCGCACGGCGGGGGCGGGAAGCTGATGCATGACCTGCTGGAGCAAATGGTGCTGCCGTTGCTCGGCAACCCAATCCTGGAATCCAGGCACGACGGCGCGGTGCTTGCGATCAATGGAACGCGACTCGCGTTTACTACAGACTCCTATGTCGTACAGCCCCTGTTTTTCCCCGGTGGTGATATCGGCACTCTCGCCGTAAATGGCACGATCAACGATCTCGCGATGTGCGGCGCGCGGCCGCTTTACTTGAGCGCGGCGCTGATCCTCGAAGAGGGACTGCCCCTGGACACGCTAAGCCGCGTGCTGGCATCCATGCGTGATGCCGCAAAAGCCACAGGCGTTCAGTTCGTCACCGGAGACACGAAAGTCGTGGACAAAGGCAGCGGCGACCAGATTTTTGTGAATACAGCGGGCATTGGCGTCATCGAGCACCAGCTTACGATCGCGCCGAGTGGGGCGCGGCCCGGTGACGCCATTCTGCTCAGTGGCGATGTTGGGCGCCACGGCATCGCGATCATGGCTGTGCGCCAAGGTCTCGAGTTTGAGACGACCATCGAGAGTGATTGCGCACCCGTTGTGCAGCCTGTGCTCGCCTTGCTGGATGCCGGCTTTGAGGTCCATTGCCTCCGCGACCTGACGCGCGGCGGACTGGCCACCGCTCTGATCGAGATCGCAGAAACCGCACGGCTGAGCATCGCCATCGACGAATCGCTCATTCCCGTCATGGAGGATGTGCAGGGTGCCTGCGAGATCCTGGGATTCGACCCACTTTATCTGGCCAATGAGGGCCGCTTCGTTGTCTTTCTCCCCGCATCACGAGCTGCGGACGCGCTGAAAATGCTGCGGGCCCATTCCGTTTCTTCCGGAGCCGTACAGATCGGCAATGTCGGCGAGAATGCTGCCGCGAGGGTGACTCTTCGCAGCAGAATCGGTACCCTGCGCGTCCTCGAAATGCTCACCGGCGAGCAACTGCCACGAATCTGCTGAGCCGCTCGACGATCGCGAGACTCTTGTGGCCGCCGGGTATGCAAAACAGACCTATGGCGCTCAGCCAGCTACTGTACGGAATGTACCTGGGAACGGTGCGGAAATACTTGGATTCCTCGGCCAGTCCAGCAAATTACCATTGTAGACATGCTATCGGACAGGTGTGGGCTATCAGTCCTGGCGGACAAGACGCGGCTCCGTTTCCACGACGGTGCCCGCTCTAACAGTTCTTGGAACAGTTTGGAACAGATTGCCATAGATTGCCCTTTCCAATTTTTGTAGCCGCGACCATGGAGCTAGACGCACAACAAAGTCCTAGTGAATGTAAAACACCACGGCCGACGTGTACACGCACACTTCGGCCGAGGACGAACGCAAAGCCGCACTCGCCTTGGAAGTACGATTTCGTCTTGGTGGAAAATCCTTATCATAGAAGAGTAGTATAAGCGGTTGGAACAACGGAGTTCGATCAGTAGCCCGGTCTCCCTAGAATGGCTGCAGTGCTGGGCGTTGCGATCGGTTCTTGTGCCTTCGACGGATCCTCGGCATACACCCCGCTAGAGGCGCTCTGGGCACACTCCTTAAGGCTGGAGGTGCCAAGACAGCGCCGGCTTTGTTAGAAACAGCGGCGCGTGAGTTACTGGATTCGGGGTCGGAAAACCCCATGATTGGGTCAAGGATAACGGGTCGAAAAATATTGGAGGTGATCATATGAACACGAACCAGATGTGGAGGCTCCTGGCTTACATCTCTTTGGCAATCGGCATCGGGTGGCTCGTCCCTGCCGCATGGGGATTCATTGCATTCGGCGTCCTGGTTTTTCTCGACAGCACAGTTCTCCACGAAGCGATTTTAAAGTCATGGCTGCCGCAGCGCAGTGAACCGTAGTCCTGGCTCCGCAGAAACGTCCCCAGCTCGCCTGCTCCCGTATTCTGGACAACCAAGCCGGGGGCTATCAATATCGCCGCCACAGCACGGGCAGAAATCCAAGCCGCAGGTTGTACATTTTCCAGCTTTAGTGCTTTTGTGCTCGCGCAAGCATAGCTCCGGCCGCGCTTGCTCTTCGGGAGTGCGCAATGGCAGCCCATGCTCCTTGTGCCAGCGCCGGATTTCCTCTGCCATTATTCCTGCCGCCCGCTCAATGTATGTCCGCAACTCAGGGCTTAACTTTTCCCTTTCTGCTTCCCATAGCTTTGCCACTTCCGGGTCAAGCGTGCTGCAATGCTGGCTGGAAAAATGTACAACCTGCGGCTTGGATTTCTGCCCGTGCTGTGCGTGTGAGCCCTGGTGGGCGGTGCAGGACTCGAACCTGCGGCCTCCTCCTTGTAAGGGAGGCGCTCTAACCAGCTGAGCTAACCGCCCGCCCAAAGGCAGTATAGCAAGAGAGCAATCGGTGTCTGGTGCCTGTACACTGGCGGCGTGCGACGGCTCATCATCAATGCCGATGACCTCGGGCTAACCGTTGGGGTCAACCGAGCCATTGTGGAGGCGCACCAGCGCGGCGTGGTCACATCCGCCACCATGATGGCCAACGCCGGCGCCGTGCAAGACGCCGTCTCGCGGACTCACGCGGCCCGGCTCAGCCTGGGCTGCCACGTGGTGCTGATCGATGGCGCGCCGCTGCTTCCGCCCCAGAACGTCTCCAGCCTCATCGTGAACGCAGCACATTTCCATGACGGCTGGCTGGGGTTCGCGAACCGGGCGCTCCGCAAGCGCTTTGACGAAGATCAAATCGTGGCCGAAGTTGAGGCGCAGATCCGCAAGATCCAACAGCACGGACTGACGGTAACCCACATCGACTCGCACAAGCACGTGCACCTGCTCCCGCCAGTGCTTGCGCCCATCTTGCAGGCGGCCAAGGCTTGTGGCGTGCGCGCGGTGCGCAATCCGTTTGCGCCACTCAAGCCGCTTGCCGTAGCGCATCTGGCGCGCCGTCCGCGGCTGTGGACGAGGTACACGGAGGTGAGGCTGCTGCGGCGCTTCAGCACGGATTTCCGCAAGACCGTTGCGGACGCAGGGATGTTCACGACTGACGGCACCTTCGGCATCGTCACGACCGGGTCGCTCGACGAGCAGTTGTTCGCAGCCATTGTGGGATCCCTGCCGGAAGGAACCTGGGAGCTGGTCTGCCATCCGGGATATTGCGACGACGATTTGCGCCGGGCGAGGACGCGCTTGCGGCAATCGCGCGAGCAGGAACTGCGCGTGCTCACTTCGGCGACGGCGCGGCGGGCCATCGAGGCGGCAGGCGTGGGGCTGATCTCGTATGCAGATCTCGAATCGGGTGATCGGATCGGGCCATCGAGTCCTTACAAAAGAAGAGAATTGTCATCCTGAGCTTGCGACTGCGTGGTTCTTGTTTTGCCGCCCCGCTCTGAGGGCGGCGTGGTCGCAAGCGAAGGATCTTGACGCAGCCATTTCCCGCCAATGACGGTTCGCGGGGCATATTGACAGTATGGGCTGCCACTGCAGATTCGAGATCCTTCGCTGCGCCTCACTTCGCTTGCGCTCAGATCGGCGTTCGCTAAGGATGACAATTCTCGAAGGGTGAATGTGAGTCCGAACCGTCGGTTTGTCCGTCTAATCCTCCAAGCACAATATGAAGATCGGGATCACATGCTATCCCACCTACGGCGGCAGCGGGGTGGTAGCCACCGAGCTGGGGATGGAGTTGGCTGACCGCGGACATGAGGTCCACTTCATCTCCTATCAGCAGCCCATCCGGCTGAACACTGAGCGCGCCAACATCCACTTCCACGAGGTGGACGTCTCCAATTATCCGCTCTTCGAGTATCCGCCCTACGATCTGGCGCTGGCGACGCGCATGGCGGAAGTGGCCCAGATCTACGGCCTCGACCTGCTGCACGTGCACTATGCCATCCCGCACTCGGTGAGCGCGCTGCTGGCCCGGCAGATGCTGGCGGCCAACGGTGGACGACACCTGCCCTTCGTTACCACGCTGCACGGCACCGACATCACGCTGGTGGGCACCGACCCTTCCTACATGCCGATCACGCGCTTCTCCATCGAAGAGAGCGATGGTGTGACGGCCATCTCCAACTACCTGCGCGAGCGCACTCTACAAGTCTTCGATGTCAAGAAGCCGGTGCAGGTGATCTACAACTTTGTGAACTGCGACCTCTACCGCCGCGACCCGGAGATCGAGCAGCATCGCGCAGAATACGCGCACGCGGACGAGCGCATCCTCGTGCATCTGTCGAACTTCCGTCCGGTGAAGCGCGTGACCGACGTGGTAGAGATCTTCGATCAGGTACAGCGGCAGGTGCCGGCCCGACTGCTGATGATCGGCGACGGCCCCGACCGCTCCCCGGCGGAGTGGATGGTGCGGCGCAAAGGCATTCAGGACCGCGTCCACTTTCTGGGCAAGCAGGGCCGCGTGCACGAGAAGCTGGCCCTCGCTGACCTGATGCTCCTGCCCAGCCAGTTGGAGTCGTTCGGCCTGGCAGCGCTGGAGGCGATGGCGTGCGAAGTGCCGACAGTGGCCACGCGCGTAGGCGGCGTGCCTGAAGTGATCGATGATGGCACGACTGGCATTCTGGCCGAAGTCAGCGATGTCGAAGCAATGGCGCGGCGAGCCATCGAAGTGCTCAGCGATGAATCCAAGCTGCGGCTGATGGGCAAGCGCGCCCGCATCGCGGCCCAGACCCGCTTCTGCTCGACCAAAATCATTCCTGAATACGAGAGCTTCTATCGCTGCGTGCTGGAGCGGGCCTCGTAAACGGCCGTGGCGCCAGGCTCCGCGGCGTCCACCGACATCAGCACCGGAAGGCGCAGCACCACCAGCGTGCCTTTGCCGTCGGCGCTGGAGATGGTCATGGTGGCGGCGTCGCCGTAGAGCAGCTTCAGGCGCTCGGCGACGTTCGACATGCCGATGCCGCTGCCCGGCTCGACCGTGGCGCTGCCGCCCGTCAAGGCTATGCCTACGCCGTCGTCCTGCACTTCCACCACCAGGAATCCCTCCGACAGCCGGCTGCGCAGGGTGATGCTGCCGCCTTCGATGCGCGGCGAGAGTCCGTGCTTGATCGAGTTCTCCACCAGCGGCTGCAAGACCATGCTGGGCACGATGCTGTCGAGCGTTGCGGGATCGAGATCTTTGACGACGCGCAGCTTGTCGCGGCCGAAGCGTACCACTTCGATATCGAGATAGTCGTCGATGAACTCGACTTCATCGCTGAGGCGCACGAAGGTGTCGCCCCGGCGCTGCAGCCGCCGCAGGATGCTGGCCAGCTTGACGATCAGCACCCGCGCCATGTCGGGATCGAAGCGCACCAGCGACGCGATCGAGTTCAGCGTGTTGAACAAGAAGTGCGGATTGATCTGGCTCTGCAGCGCCTCCATCCGCGCCTGCAGCAGAAGGCGCTCCTGCACCTGCAGCTTCATTTCGTTGCGGGTGTTGTTCCAGATCTTCAGCGGGATGGCGACGCAGGCGACCGTGGTCGCATACACCGCCAACAGAATGGGCCAGGTGGGGGCGGGAATGTAGAAGAAATGGCGGAGAAACACCCGGCCCAGCTCCATGCGCGCCAGTTGCGTGATCAGAATGAACAGGAAGAAGAGTGTCTGCCAATCCATGCGCGGAAACGGCAGGTTGCGGCGCAGCCAGCGGTAGACGCTGAGGTCCATGAAGGGAGTGAAGGACCAGATTTCCTCCTTGTCGGGCGCCGCGTTGCGTAGCATTCCGGCCACTAGGCCGACTAGCGTGTCGAAAGGGAGGGCAATCAGTTCGTGGTTGTAGAGCGCGGCCAGGCCGAGGATCGCTCCGCCCATCGCGCCAACTGCACGCCCGCCGATCACACCTAGCAGAATGGCGGCTTCCACCGAGAGGTCGGCGGCATGGAAATTGCGCACCGATACGCGCACCAGGACGCCCAGCGCGAAGGGTGTCACGATGAACAGCATCAGGTGCATCTTCTGGGCGAAGTTGCGCTCCTCCTGGAACAGCAGCTCCTTGAAGTAGCGCGAGCGCACCACGGCGCTGCTGACGGCAGCCGCCACGCCCAGCTTCACCAGCAGAGTAACGAGGATGAAACGCGAGTCCACGCGGAGGAAAGGTTAGCACGGGCGGGCCAGCAGGAGGACGCAGGAGGCAGGGGAACGAACGGACTTCCTTAGCCGCGGATTGCCACGGATGTTCACGGATCGAAGGACAGTCGCTGCAGATCCGAGCCCATCCGCGTGAATCCGTGGCGTTCTTGGGCCTTCTCCGGCCATCGAGTGAGCTCCGTTACGACCGCGCCATGTAATAATCAGGATGTGAGCGGCGCTTACAACCTCCGTAAAGTCGCGGAAGCGGACTTCCCGACCCGCTGGGGACATTTCCTCATCATGGGCTTCGAAGGGCAGGCCAAGAGCGGCCCGGAGCGGCCTCTCGAAACTGCGGTGGCTCTCGTTATGGGAGACATCCACTCCGAACCGCCACTTGTTCGCATCCATTCGCAGTGCCTGACCGGAGACGTCTTCGGATCGCTGCGCTGCGATTGCCAGCAGCAGCTCGAGATGTCACTGAAGATGATCGCCGAGGCCGGCCGCGGCGTGCTGGTCTACGAGCAGCAGGAAGGGCGCGGCATCGGCCTGCTGGCCAAGCTCCAGGCCTACGAACTGCAGGATAAGGGCCTCGACACGGTGGAGGCCAACGAGAAGCTGGGCTTCAAGGCCGACCACCGCGAGTTCGCGCTGCCGGCCGAGGTGCTGAAGGCGCTCGGCCTGCGGCAGGTACGGCTGCTCTCCAACAATCCCGAGAAGGTGCAGGCGCTGGAGAAGGCCGGAGTCGAGGTCGTAGAGCGCGTGCCCTGCGTGGCCGAAGCCCAGCCCCACTCCGAGGCTTATCTCAAGACCAAGCAGGAGAAGATGGGGCACATCTTCGGGTAACCTGAGGTTCCTATTGCCTGACTTTTCAAGTGACCGGGTTTGGAGTGATGGCCTGCTCCCGACAACTTGCGCCGAGCCGCGCTCCGTTTCAAGCGCAAGCGACGCGCTCAGTTGTTCCTCCTATATCTGGGCAGCAGTTTCCATCGCTTCGTTGAAACTAATAGAAGGGCACCCCCGCTGAACGCTCCGACTGCAGCCCAAAGCAGCTCAAGCGAGCTAAAGAGCCCGACCCCGTGACCCATCTTCCAATACAATATTCTAAGAACAATCCCTACAATTCCAAACGACCAGACGACAAAGAGGGTGAATGCTACTGCGCGAAAAACCCCCATCTTCCCACTCGCTGGCCGAGAAATGTCGCCGGCCAAGAACAGTGCAGCCTGCCCGCTCAGGCTGAGTACCATTCCCCAAGGGCTCGGCCAACCCCCTAGTCCGCTGACTTCAAAGCCACCGCCAACAAGCAGCAGGAATGCCAATAAGAGGAGAACGGTGCTGATTATTTTTCTCATTGCTTAATAACCCTTAGCTCACCGCAAGACCTTCTGAACCGCCTTCCGGCCGCGCACCGGCAACGTGCGCACTGCGGAGCGCGCCAGCGCCAGGTAGATATCGCGCGCACCAGGAACCTCATGTAATGCTTTAATATGCTTGCGGATGGTATTGATATCAGACCTGTTGATTGGTCCGCTGAAAGCTGCTGCCGGACCCTTGGCGAGATAGTTGGCTATGGTCTGCCGCAGGATGGGATGCATGATCCGCTTGGCCGCGGCGGGCGGGATGCCGGCCGCGCGAGCAATGCGCTCCGCCGTTGCCAGTGTGGAGACGATCATCGGCGAGCAGAACGAGCCGATGGCGTGGTAGAGCACCTTGGCCTCAGGGCGGATGGTGAAGACCGAGCCGCCGAGGTCGCGGGCAATGCGCCGGCCGGTGCGGACGGCAACGGGATCGCCTTCGACCGCGAATGAAACGCCGGCCAGGGTCGCCTGCGATGCGCGGACAAAGCTCTGCATCGGATGAAGTGATCCGATTGCGGCGCCCCGCCGCCGCAGCGGCTCTAGTTCCCTGCTGCTGCGCGCCCCGCTGGAATGCAGCGCGATCTTCCCTTTCCAGTCCGCGCGCCGGGCCAGCGCCGAGGCGGTGGGCGCGATGGCATCATCGCTCACGCATAGCCAGATGATGTTCGAGGCGAGCCGGGCGTCCGCGTACGTTGCGGCGCGCGCACCCACCTGCCGGGACAGAGCACGGGCGCGCTTGCGGGAGTCGGGGGCGTCGCGCGAGACGATTTCGTCAATGGTGTAGCCGGCGGCGCGGAGCGCGAGGCCGAGCACGCGTGCGAGATTGCCGGGGCCGACGAGGGTGATGGTGGGGCGGCGTTCTGTTTTTCGGCGAGGGCTCATGGACATTCGCAAAACCGAGGTCCTTCGCTCGGGTTTCCCCAACTGGAGAAAGCGTTGGGGCCCCTCCCTCGCTCAGGATGACAACCTTCAGCTTTTCAACCAAACCCCTACAGCAAAACTGCAAAGCGTCGACTCATTTATATTCTCACCATGGCGAAAAAAGGCAGAAGTAAAAAGAGCAAGGCGCAGGTGGTTTCCTCGAAGACGGTCTATCGCGGGCCGGTGTTCAGCGTTACTACCGACTACGTCCGCGAGCCAGGCATAGATCAGCCGCTGCGGCGGGACATCGTGCGGCATCAAGGGTCGGTCGTGGTACTGGCGGTGGATGAGCGCGCGAGCGAGCCGCGGGTGCTGCTGGCGCGGCAGTACCGACATGTGGCAGGCGGTCCCTTATGGGAGCTGCCGGCCGGACGCATCGACCATGGCGAAAGCGCGCTGGCCGGGGCCAAACGCGAGCTGCTGGAAGAGACCGGCATCACCGCGCGCCACTGGCAGCATGCCCTCACCTTCTACTCCAGTCCCGGCTTCCTGGACGAAACCATGGCCATCTACCTGGCGCGCGGGCTGACTCAGGGCGTCGCCCAGCCGGAGGAAGACGAGATGATCGCCAAGCGCTTCTTCCCTCTCTCGCAGGCGGTGCGGATGGCCATGAACGGGGCCATCCGCGACGGCAAGACCATCGCCGGCATCTTATGGTATGAGCGCACGTGGCGACAATGAGCCGCCGAGATCCGCGACAGAAGCGGGTCTTTTCCGCATATCGTCTGACGATGTTCGTGCCCGTAGCGCCTTGACCGCAAGGCCGAGTGGCGCGAAAATTAGTTTAGAAGCCGATGCGCCGCTGCTGGTGGATGTGATCAACCTGGATGTAATCAGCATTGCGTTCCCTGTCGCGGAAGGGGCTTTACCGGGTTCACAAAAAGCAAGGCTGACACCGTTGTGAGGCACAGCGTCGCCAACGGTACGGGGCCGAACAAAAGGAGAGAAAGTTGGCACGCATGAAAGGCAAAGTGAAGTGGTTCAATAACGCGAAAGGCTACGGATTCATCGGGCGCGACGACGGACCGGACGTGTTCGTCCACTACAGCGCCATCACCTCGGAAGGCTACAAGAGCTTGCAGGAAGGCGACGAGGTCGAGTTCGACATCGTCCAGGGTCCGAAAGGCCCGCAGGCCGACAAGGTGGTCAAAGGGGCGGCATAGGAACCATCGAGTGCCGGTCAGAGCTCGGCCCACGGGCCGGGCTTTTTTTGCAATTAGCCATTGGCAGTTGGCATTTGGCCCACCCTCTTGTGCCAAGCGGGTAAGTGCTAACTGCCAATTGCCAAGTGCTGAATTGCCACTGCGCAGAGACTAAAATCTCAATCAGCCATGCCCACCTTCGACAATAAGAGCGTGGCCGCCATCCTCTATGAAACCGCTGATTTGATGGAGGTCCGCGGCGACGATTCCTTTCGTATCCGTTCCTATCGCAACGCGGCGCAGGCGCTGGAGTCTCTGCCGACGCCTGTCGCCGAACTGGTGGGCGAGACCAAGAAGCTGCTGGAGATTCCCGGCATCGGCAAGAGCATGGCCAGCCACATCCAGGAACTGTTTCGCGAGGGCAAGCTCAGGATGCACACCGAACTTCTCGCGAAGTATCAGCCTGCCATGCTCGAGCTGTTGAAGATCTCGGGCCTGGGGCCGAAGACGGTCGCGCTCATCTGGGATACGTTCCAGATCTGCGATCCGGCGGGCGTCGAGAAGCTGGCGCGCGAAGGCAAACTGCGCGAACTGCCGCGCATGGGCGAAAAGCAGGAGCAGAAGATCCTGAAGGCCATCGAGCAGTACCGCCGCATCTCCGGGCGCTTCCTGCTGGACGAGGCCGACCGCACCGCGCAAAAGCTAGTCGAGCACCTGCGCGGTATCCCGGGGATGGATGCGGTCACCCCGGCGGGCTCGTTGCGGCGCGGACGCGAAACCGTCGGCGATCTGGACCTGCTGGTCACCGGCAAGTGCTGCATCAGCGACAAGCCCCGCCAGGCGGTGATCGATCGTATCCTCGATTTCCCTGGGATCCTGGAGACCATCGCCCGCGGCGAGAACAAAGTCAGCTTCAAGCTGCGCAGCGGCATGCAGGTGGACGTACGCCTGCTCGCGCCCGAGTCGTTCGGCGCGGCCATGTGTTACTTCACCGGCTCGAAGGCACACAACATTGCGCTGCGGCAGCGGGCGCTGAAGCTGGGCTACACTCTGAGCGAGTACTCGCTGGCGCGCCTGAAGGACGAAAAGCCGGTGGCCGGGCGCACCGAAGAAGAAATCTACAGCAAGCTCGGGCTCGACTTCATCCCGCCGGAGATGCGCGAGAACGCGGGTGAGATCGAGCTGGCGGAGAAGCACGCCCTGCCGGCGCTGATCACCGAGCGCGACCTCGCAGGCGATGTGCACATGCACACCAACACCACCGACGGGCGGTGCACGATCGAGGAGATGGCGGAGGCGGCGCGCCAGCGCGGGTACAAATACATGGCCATCACCGATCACTCCAAGAGCCTGGCCATGACCTTCGGCCTCGACGATCAGCGAGCGCTGGAGCACGTCAAAAGGATCCGCGCGACCAAGGTGGAAGGGGTCAGGATTTTCGCGGGGATCGAAGTGGACATTCTCGCCGACGGCGAACTCGATCTCTCCGATTCTGTGCTCGAGCAGATGGATCTGGTGATCGCCAGCGTGCACTCGCATTTCAACCAGGAGCCGCAGAAGATGACGGAGCGGCTGCTGCGGGCGATCGCCAATCCGTATGTATCGATCCTTGGACATCCCACGGGTCGTCTGTTGCTGCGCCGCGACGCCTACCAGTTCGACATGGACGCGGTGCTCAAGTCGGCGGCCAGGCACCGCGTGGCCATGGAGCTGAATTCCTATCCTGACCGTCTGGACCTTTGCGACCTGCACCTGCGGATGGCCAAGGAGCGTGGGGTGAAGATGGTGATCAACACCGATTCCCACCATACCTCGCATTTAGACAAAATCAAGTACGGAGTGCTGCAGGCGCGCCGCGCCTGGCTGACCAAGGCCGACGTGCTGAACACGCTGCCGGCGGAGAGGTTTGCCAAGGCGATGAAGAAACAGTGGTAGGAGTCATATGACGCTTGAAACTTCCTACGTTTGTCATCCTGAGGAAGCGCGACCGAGCGCGTCTGCGCGAACAAGAGCGACGAAGGACTGCTTTTCGAGGAGAGCTACTATGCCCCAGGAACCCAGGAGTACCCAGCCGCCGCCGGATGCTGGCCACATCCCCATCACCGAAGAAATGGACAGCGCCAAGTGGACGCTGCCGCCGGCGCTGCCCGTGGTCATCGTGCTGGTGGTGCTGGCGGCGATCATGGTCGTGGGAGCACATTTGATGCGACCCAAGGCCGGCGCATCCGGCGCCATAACCGGCGTCTACGCGGCGGAATCGCCAGACAAGAGCAGCACCATGGTGCTGGTGCAGGTGAGCGTCAGCAACATCGGAAACAAGCCGATGTGGGTGCGCGAGATCACGGCGCAGCTCAAGACCGACCAGGGAGAGTGGACCGACGTCGCCGCTTCGCCGGTGGACTTCGCCCGCTACTTCAAGGCTTTCCCGACGCTCGGCCAGCACGAAACGCCGGCGCTGAGACCGGAGACCAAGATCGCACCCGGCGGGCACGCCGAGGGTATGGTGCTGGTATCATTCCCCATCAACAAGGACGCATTCGACAAGCGCAAGTCGCTGACCGTTACCTTGGAGAATTATGACCGGCGGCCGCTGGTGATCGCCGAAAAGCAGTAGAGGCCATCTCATAAATGCAATTGGCACTCTTGAAACCGAGGTCCTTCGCGACCGTTTCCCGCGCTGGAGAAGGCGCGCGGGAGCCCTCGGCCGCTCAGGATGACACCCCTGCTTTATTTATGAAATAGCTTCTGGTCAGGAGTCGGCAGTCAAGGGCGAGCTGCTGACTCCCAACTGCTCAGTTGCCGGTGGGCGTAGGTGCGGTCTTGGGCGTGGACACGTAGCCCGACACCCTGTCCTTCTGGACGGTGAACACCACCAGTTCGTACAGCATGCGGTCGCGGCCGGTATAAAACTGCAGGGGCTCGTAGATCGTCCGGTCCTTTTTCTCGATGGTGCGATCGTCGGCGATGACGTCGAGCGTGAACTTGCCGCGCTTGGCGTCGGTCTTCTTGAGCTGCAGGCTGATGGTCGAGACCGGCGTGCTTCTCTTGGACTTGGTCAGAGTGAACTCGTAGTAGTTGCGATCGCCCTTGTGCTTGAGGTATTCGAGGTCTTCGCGGGTGCGGGCGATGAGGCCGCTCTGCTGCCCCAGGTCTCCGATGGCGCGATCGAGTCTGCCCTTGGTGGTCTCCAGATCGCTCCTGACGTTGCCGACATCGCCTTTCACCCCGGCGACCTCACCTTTCACCCCGGCCACCTCGCCGCTGACTTTTCCGATCTCCTGGCCCTGCTCCGTCAAGCGGGATTCGGCGGCCCGCTGCTCGCGCTGCAGTTCGGCGGTGCGACGCGCCAACTGCTCGGCAGTCATGCCGGCCTGTTTGGCTAGCGCCTGCTGGGAAGCCTTGGTTTCGGCTTCATCTTCGCTGACGCGGCGGGCCAACTTGTCATAGTTGACCGCGGCTGTTGCCTGCGTGGCCTCCACCTTTGCTAGGCGGCCGTGCATATCGAACATCAGGTAGAGGGAGACGATGACGTACACGGCGGCGACCGCCAGCAGAATATTTCTCAGTGTCCCCCCGCTGCTCTGCACGGGGACACGCTCTTGCTCGGAAAGCAACATGGTTGGCCTCGCGGGATGTGCTACCGTCGCCTATTGTTTCAGCACAGTTGCGCGAGTGTCAATGCGCCCGAGGAAGCTGTTCCTGCGAAAGAGCGCAGCGCCGACTGCATTTGCTGAGTGCTGATTGCTCAGTACTGATTGCTGTCCGCTAAAATGCTCGCGTGAAAAGCTGGGACGTGGTGATCGCCGGGGCCGGCATCGTGGGCGTATCGCTCGCGCGTGAACTGCGCAAACACGGCGCCAGCGTGCTCCTGGTGGAGCGCGGCGAGCCTGGACGCGAAGCCTCGCAAGCCGCGGCCGGCATGCTGGCCTGGTGCGATCCCATGCTGCCGCACCCCCTCAAGCGCATGGCACAGGCCAGCGCCCAGATGTATCCCGAGTTCGCCCAGGAGATCGAAGACGAGTCAGGAATGCGCGTGGACCTGCGCACCCAGGGCACGATCGCGTGCTTCCCCGAACCGCCCGTGGGTGACGCCGCCAGCTGCGTCGCTTCGGGAGATTGGCGGCCGCTCGCGGCGGACGGCCTGGCGCGTCTGGAGCCGCACCTGGAATACTCGGGTGAGGCTGGGTACTGGACGCCGGAAGGCAGCGTGGATCCGCGCGCGCTCATCGCGGCGTCCGTGAAGGCGGCGAAGCATCGCGGCATCGACATCGTTTCCGGCTCCCCGGTCACCGCAATCGAGCTTGAGGCAGGCCGCGCCGTGGCCCTCAGGACGGCGAAGACCCGCTACGCGGCGGGCAAGGTGGTGAACTGCTGTGGCGCCTGGGCCGGACAAGTCGGGCCTTACTCTTTTCCTACCCGGCCAATCAAGGGACAGATGCTGTGCGTGATCGCAGAGCGGCACGGTCTGCTCAGCCATGTGGTGCGCGCGCCCGACGTTTATGTGGTGCCGCGCAGTGATGGACGAATCCTGATCGGCTCGACCCTCGAAGACGCCGGCTTCGACAAGCGCGTCGACCCGGAGACCATCCAGCGGCTGCACCAGGCCGCTGCCGACCTGGTCCCTGAACTGGGCGAGTCGCGCATGCTGGAGACGTGGGCAGGCTTGCGTCCGGGTACGCCCGATGCCCTGCCCCTGCTGGGCGCCACGCAGGTCGAGAACTATTTCGTCGCCGCCGGGCACTATCGCGATGGCATTCTGCTGGCTCCGGCGACGGCCCTGGTTATGTCGCAGGTGGTACACGGTCTGAACCTGGATTTCGATCTGAGCCCTTTTTCGCCGGCAAGGTTCTGAGGGTCACGCTGGCTTCGCGCTCGGACGGCCCTGGGCGACCGTTACCATGCTGGCCTCTGCACAGCGCGGCTCACGGGTTGTATACTCAGTTCCGCGAGGAAAACGTCTCTATGGCAAGCGTAGTCGATGCTCCCGTGGCATATGCGCGTGAGAATCAGCAGCGATTTCTGAACGAGTTGAAGGATCTGCTCCGCATTCCCAGCGTGAGCACGCTGGATGAGCACAAGGACGACGTGCGCCGGGCCGCGGAATTCGTGGCCGTCGAACTTGGCCGCATCGGCTTCGACCATGTAGAAGTGATTCCCACGAAGGGGCACCCACTCGTGTATGGCGACTGGCTGCATGCCCACGGCAGGCCCACGGCGCTCTGCTATGCGCACTACGACGTGCAGCCGCCGGATCCGCTGGAGGAGTGGATCACGCCACCCTTTGAGCCCACCGAGCGCAACCAGAACATCTACGCCCGCGGCGCCGTCGACGACAAAGGCCAGCTCTGGATGCAACTGAAGGCCTTTGAAGCCATGATGAAGTCCAACGGCGGCATGCCCATCAACGTCAAGGTGCTGATCGAGGGCGAAGAGGAAGTCGGTGGAGAATCCATTTCTGAATATGTGCACAAGCATCGCGATCGTCTCAAGTCCGATTTTGGGCTGGTCACCGACACCGAGCTGTTCGCGCCCGACCTGCCCACCCTGTGCGTCGGCCTGCGCGGCCTGGTCTACACCGAGATCGAAGCGGTCGGGCCGAAGATTGACTTGCACTCCGGCATGTACGGCGGAGCGGCGCCCAATCCCTTCTTCGGACTGATCGAGATCATCAGCAAGCTCAAAGACGCAAAGGGGAAGATTCTCATCCCTGGCTTCTATGCCGATGTGAAGGCGCCCACGAAGCAGGAACTGAAGGACTGGAAAAAGCTGCCCTTCAAAGAAAAAGAGTTTTTGAAGAACGAAGTGGGTTCAACCACGCTGACGGGCGAGCCCGGGTATTCCACGCTCTACCGGATGTGGGCGCGTCCGACGCTCGAGGTCCACGGCATGCCGGGCGGCTTTACCGCCGTCGGCGCCAAGACCGTAATCCCGTGGCGGGCAGCGGCGAAAGTTTCCATGCGCCTGGTGCCCGATCAGGACCCCGACGACATTCTCAAGAAGTACGAAAAGTTCATCAAGAAGATCACTCCCAAAGGCATCCAGGTGAAGATCAGGGTCCACAGCAAAGGCCCGGCGTCGGTGGTGCGCACGGACAACAAGTACGTCAAGGCGGCCACCGAAGCCATGCACGACGTGTTCAAGAAGAACACGGTGTTCATCCGCTCGGGAGGATCCATCCCCATCGTCAGCGACTTCGAGAATGAGCTGAAAATCCCCAGCGTCATGATGGGCATGGGCTTGCCCGACGACAACCTGCACGCCCCCAACGAGAAGTTCCATATCCCTAACTTCTATCGGGGGATCGAGTCCATCATCCGCTTCTTCCAAAGGCTGGGAGCGGAGAAGTAGGCTGGTGTCATCCTGAGCTTGCGACCGCGTGTTTCATTGTTTGCGGCCCTGTTTTGGGCCACGCGGTCGCAAGCGAAGGATCTTGGTTCGGCCGTTCCTTGAAGACGCACGTCCGCTGCCAGCACGGGCTCCCATTGGCTCACCCCTCCCGCACCAACACTTGCATTGATTCCGGTGCGCTCTAGGAGTACATTCAGGGGAGCTTTGGGCGACCTTCTCCCTTCCTTCTAAACCTCACCCGAACCGTGCTGGTGGATAGCGCTGCGTGTCCACTACCAAGGGGTTATCCACAATTGACCCCAATATGTAGGGCTCTTTGTGCTTGACCCTGAAGGACATCGTGGCTACAGTTAGCGGAAGTGCACAGAACTTGGAGCCCCCGAATGCCGCCCGCTGTCCCGCCAGCCAAAGAGGGGTTGACGTGCTGAAACTGAAAAAGCTGCAAATCCTGGGATTCAAGTCGTTCTGCGACCGCGCCGAGCTGAAGTTCCACGGCGAAGGCATCGCCGCCATTGTCGGTCCGAACGGCTGCGGAAAATCCAACATCGCCGACGCTATCTCGTGGGTACTGGGCGAGCAATCGGCCAAGACGCTGCGCGGCTCGCGCATGGAAGACGTCATCTTCGCCGGCACCCGCGACCGCCTGCCCACCGGCATGGCCGAAGTGTCGCTCACGCTCATCGATCCCGATGTTTACGAGGGTAGCGATGTCTCCGTGCCCGAGATCGAGGTGGTAGACGAGATGCCGGAGGAAGACTGGGACGAGGCCTCCGTGCGCGCCCAGGCGGCCGCTGATACCGAGGCCCACATCGCGGAAGTGCAGCCCTTGCCCGCCGAGCAGACTCCCCAAGGAGCAGGGACGGGCGAGGAGGCAGGAGGCAGGACGCAGGAGGCAGCAGAGGCGAGCGGTCAAGAGACGGGAAACAGCCAGGCGGCTGAAGGCGAGACATCCCTGGCGCATCCGGGCGTCGTTCTGAAAATCCGCCGGCGCAAGTTCAAGCGGCAGGAGTTCAAGGCAGGACAAATCGTCATCACGCGGCGTCTGTTCCGCACCGGCGACAGTGAATACCTGTTGAACGGCAAGCTCTGCCGCCTGCGCGACATCCAGGAAATGTTCATGGGCACCGGCCTGGGGCCGGAGTCGTATGCCCTGATCGAGCAGGGACGCATTGGCCAGATCCTTTCCAGCAAGCCGCACGACCGGCGGGCGATTATCGAGGAGGCCGCCGGCATCACCAAGTTCAAGACCAGAAAACGTCTGGCGGAACTGCGTCTGGAGGAAGCGAAGCAGAACCTCGCGCGGCTTAACGACATCTTCGAGGAAGTCACGCGGCAGATGAACTCGCTCAAGCGGCAGGCCTCGAAAGCCGAGCGCTACGCCAAACTGCGCGACGAGATGAAGTCCAAACTCAAAGTCGTGCTGGCCAGCAAGCTGGCTCAACTGGCGCGCGAAGCCGCCGCGCTGGAGGCGGAACTGGAGGCGCTGGGCGCGGAGATGTCCATCCGCACCCAGGCCAGCGAGCACCTGGAAACCCTGCAATCTGAGGCGCGTGCTCGCGGATACGCCATCGAGGGTGAGCTGCGGCAGAACTCCGAGCGGGTGAATGCCATCACCATAGAGATCGACCGCTCGGTGGCGCAGCTGCGCCACAACGAAGAGCGGTGCCGCGAGCTGAAGCTGCGGGCCCAGGTGGGCGAGGCCGACCTGGCGCGGGCAGAGGCGCAGATCAGCGCGCTGGAAGCCGAACTCGAAGCTAATCGCGGCGTGCTGGCCACTGCGGCGGCAAACGAGGCCGACGGTCGGGCAGAAGCCGCAGCGCGTCAGCAGGAAGCATCCGAGGCAGCCGCGGCGCTGGCGGCGGTGGAACAGCAGCAGGAGCAGCGCCGGGTGGAGATCATGGAGGTGGCGGCAGCCGCAGCGGCGGTCCGCAACCTGATCACGCAGGCGGAGGAGCATCGCGCGGCGCTCGACCGCGAGGCTGCGCGTCTGGAGCAGGAGATCGCTGCGGCCACCGCGGCCATCGAGGCCTCAGGCGGGCGTCGCGGGCAATTGACGCTCGAGTTCGAGTCGGTATCGCAGCGGGTGGCGTGGCTCGCCCTCCAGATCGACAGTACCCGGAAGGAAATCGAAACCACACGTGCCGAAGAGGCCGAATCGAAGCGCCGCATGGACACGCTGCGCGCCGAATTCGCCACTGCCCTGGGCAAGAAGGCGTCGCTCGAAGCCGTGATCGCCGAGCACGGCTATTCGACCGAATCGGTGAAGCGCCTTTTCCAGTCGAGCGTCTCCCAGAACGGGTTCGCGCCTGCGGGCGTGCTGGCGGATTTTGTGGAAGTGGATGGCCAGTATGAGCACGTAGTGGAAGACTTTCTCCGCGACGAGCTGAATTACGTGGTGGTGAAGTCATGGGACGCGGCCGACGAGGGCCTGCGTCTGTTGCGTGGCGACGTCGAAGGCCGGGCCACGTTCCTGGTGCATCCCGAGGACTCACAAGCTAAGTTCTCCTTTACCAGCGATGAATCCACGCGGCCGTCTCCGCGCCCCGACCGCGTGGTGCCGCTCAAGAACTGCATCCGCGTGCTCAACGGCTTCGGCAAATCGCTGGAAGTCATCCTGTCGAAGCTGGGCAACGGCTACATCACACCCGATCCATTTCTGGCGCGCGAGCTGGCGCTCGAAAATCCGGACGCATTCTTCCTCTCGCAAACCGGCGAGTGCTTCCACAACGTCACCGTAACCGGCGGACGCCAGCGCGCGGAGGGTCCACTCTCGCTCAAGCGCGAGCTGCGCGGAGTCGCGCGGCAGTTGGAGGTGATGGAGAAAACGCTGGCGGCGGAGGAGCATCGCACCGCCAAGCTGACGCGGCGCCTGGAGGAACTCGACCACCTGCTGGGTGAACTGGAGCAGCAGCGGCTCGACGCCGAGAAGCAGGCGCTGACCTCGGCGCACGTGCTTGATCAACTATCGTCGGAACTTGAGCGTAACCGCGAGCGGCGTGAGACCTTCTCGCGCGAGTGGGAGCAGGTGAAGGCTACGAGCGCGGAGAAACAAGTGTTCCTGCTGGCAAAGCAGGCCGAAGCCGGCATGCACGAGCTGCACCGGGCTGAACTGGAAAGCGAGCGCACCGCGGCGCAAGAAAACCTGGTGGTGCTGAAGACGGCGCGGGACGAGGCAGCGCGCACCGCCGCAGAGGTCGCAGCGCGCCTGGCGGCGCTTGAAGCCCGACGGACGGCGGCGGCAGCGGCGCTCGCACGCATCGAGACCCTGGCCAGCGACGCGCGCGTGAGGATCGACGGTCTGCGCTCGCGCCTCGCGGCGGCGGCCGAGGAGCGGTATGAACGCGAGCAGGAAAACCTCCAGATTGCCGAGCGCTTGCTAGCGCTTCATGCCGAGCGCGAGGCAGCGCAGGCGCACAGCGCAGAGTTGCGGGCGGAATCCGACGAGTTGCGAGCCAAGCTCACAGAAATAGACTTCCAGCTCCGGGAGGCACGCCAGGAGCTCGACCGGGCACGCGATCGGCGCGGCGAGCTTTCCGCGGCGGCCGCCAAGCTGCGGTCCGATACCGACTACATGGAGCAGACGGCCATCAACGAGCTGGGGTTGACGGCGGTGCAGATGCGTGATGATCCGGCCATTCTGCGCGTCGAGGGTGAACAACTTGCAGCCGAAGAAGCCATGTACCGCGAGATGCGCACGCGTCTTGAAAACATGGGCCCGGTGAACATGATGGCGCTCGAGGAGTACCAGGAAACGGCGCAGCGTCACGCCTTCCTCGAGACCCAGCGCAAGGACCTGCTCGATTCCATCGAGAACACGCAGAACACCATCCGCGAGATCGACGTTTACTCGCGGCAGAAATTCCAGGAAGCGTTCGGCCGCATCAACGAAAACTTCCAGGCCACCTTCCGCAAACTGTTCGGCGGCGGCAACGCCTTCATGCGCCTCACCGACGAGGAGAACACGGCCGAGAGCGGCATCGACGTGGTGGCGTCGCCTCCGGGCAAGAAGCTGCAGAACGTGCTGCTGCTCTCAGGCGGCGAGAAGGCGCTCACCGCGCTGGCGCTGCTGGTGGGCATCTTCCAGTATCAGCCCAGCCCGTTCTGCATCCTGGATGAGGTGGACGCGCCGCTCGACGAGTCCAACATCGGGCGCTTCCTCGACCTGGTGAAGGAGATGAGCAGCACCACCCAGTTCGTCCTCATCACTCACAGCAAGAAGACCATGACTGCGGCGCCGGTGATGTACGGCGTCACCATGCAGGAAGCGGGCGTTTCGAAGCTGGTCTCGGTGAAGTTCGGCGAGCCTGAACTGCGGACCGCAACAGCGTAGGCCGGCATCGACACTCGGCCCTCCAGCAAATGCCCGGCGCCTTGCTGGGTGCTAACGGTTGGGTATCTTTCCTTTCAAGCGAGCGCTTCGCCCGTTGGGCTACTTGACCTCGCCGCAATCCGGGCCGAGCCACTTTGAGGTGAAGGTCGAATTCATGTTCATGGTGTGATCGCCGCTGGTGGACGTCATCTGAACTGAGCCCCTGGTGCTTTCCGAGCTTATTCTTTCCACCCGCACGGTCCCATCCGCCTTGGCGCCACCCTCCATCGTGCAGTGCATCCGCATCTCCAGCCGGCTGCCCGTGGAGGTCACGACGGTCTTTGTGCACTGCTTCTGCTCGTAGAACTCCGAACGTTTCATCTTTTCCGGCGTCATGCAGCTCTTGACAGTGCTGGTTCTCGGCGAGCCCTGCCCTTTCATCATGGCTTCCACTTTGGCGCGCTGATCCGGGGTCATCCTTGCGAGCGTATCCGGAGGTATGTTGACCGGCGGCATGCCGCTGGTTTGGACGCTGCTGGTCGTCTCCCAGAGGCCAAGTTTTACATCAAGGGGTTTGAGGTCGTCGGCAGCCCACACCGACGTGCACGCCAGAAGTATGAGCGCAACCAGAACGCTTGTCCGCATGAATCCTCCCCGCAAGCTCGCCGTTTTGCGGCGGCGCACTCAGCATGGCACAACCGGAGTCCCGTGTAAACGCCCAGTCTGGCTGGTTTCCGGTTCCGCTAGCGCGTTGAACGCACAAGCACCACTGGTCTCACCGAGCCGTCACCTCATGTACTATCCCGCCGATGACCTACCTCGGCCTTGCCCTCACCTTCGCCAACATCGCGCTGCTGGTGGTTGAATTCTTCCGTCATCGCCGCGCGCCGCTTGCCGCGTACGGCCAGATCGGACTGGCGGCGCTCCTTAGCGCCGAAGGGCTGATGTTTTACGGCATCCAGCCCTTCGCAACCTATTTCACCCCGTTTGCTTGGACCTGCTACATCCTGCTGGCCGACGCGGCCGTGCTGGCCATCACAGGACGCTCGCGCCTGCACGACGAGCCTCGCCGCTTCGCGCTGGTGGCGCTGCTCTCCGTCCCCCTCTGGCTCGTCTTCGAGGCCTACAATCTGCGTCTCGATAACTGGACATACGTCGGTGTGCCGGCGGGTTGGGCCGGCTGGTTCGGTTACGGATGGTCGTTCGCCACCATCACGCCGGGAATTTTCGAAACCGCCGATCTCGTGGAGGCCATCGGCTGCTTCAAACCAGCTCGTCCCCTAGTGTTCTCGCCCGCTGCTGAGCGGAGCATGTCGCTGTTCGGTTTTGTCAGCCTGGTGTTGCCGCTGGTCCTGCCGCGACACATAGCAGCGTACCTGTTCGCGCCGGTTTGGATTGGCTTCGTCTTTCTGCTGGATCCTGTAAACCATCGCCTGCGCTTGCCCTCACTGCTCGGCGATCTTGCTGCCGGGCGGCGCAGCCGCCTCTACTCGCTCTTGATCTCCGGCTGGATCTGCGGATGGCTGTGGGAGTTCTGGAATTACTGGGCAACGGCCAAGTGGCACTACATTTTTCCCATCGGGCAGGGCTGGAAGGTCTTCGAGATGCCGGCACCCGGCTACCTGGGATTTCTGCCCTTTGCCCTGGAATGCTTCACGATGTACGTAACCGCGAGCGCGCTCTTTGGCGTCCTTGGACACGGTCGCCAATCAGGACGCTTGAGGTTTGTATCAGGGCACGACTTTTAGTCGTGCCATCAGGCGGTAAGAGAAATGTCGGGCTTCAGCCCTGCAAGACGCGTTGGCAGGGGCTAAAGCCCGCCTTCTCTCTTCGTCAATTCGGCACGGCTGAAGCCGTGCCCTGATATACAACCCAGTTTGCGATAGGAAAAAACTGTTTTTCCCGAACCTACCCAGTCCGCGAACCGACCTCACATCGCTCGCGGACCAGGAAATCAATGCGGAGACTATTTGTACGTTGCGCTGGTGCGAGCCAGAAAATCGCGGTGTTTTTCGAAGTCCACCATCGAAAGAAAAGCCGGGCCGGCCAGCGGATTCGCCTTGAGCGTCTCCCGCAGCGCAGCGCTGGCCTTGTCCAGCGCTTCCGCGTTGGCCGCGAGGTAAAAGATCCAAAACGTGCCCGGCGCTTCGGTGTGGATGGCTTCGGTGTCGACCTCGTACTCGTGAATCGTGCCGTCGGCGAGCAGTTTCTCCATCAGCGGGACGATAAAGCTCTTGCTGAGCTTCTCCACTGTGTCGCCGGGCGCGTCCGGCTTCAATTTATAGTACGCCCCGAAGGTGTACACACCCTTCCACGATCCCGGATGCCAGTTGTAATACCGGCTGACGAAGATGCCGTCCCAGTGCTTGGTGGCACTCTCCAGCACGGGCGTCGCGGCGCTGCCGGACTTGTAGAACTGCTCCAGCACCTTGAGCAGCCCAGCCCACGACATGGACGACCACCATTCGTCGTGAGTTTCGCCGTCGGGCTGGTGCACCAGGTTGACGTCGTTGCCATATCCCACAATGGTCCCGTCGGCGATGGCCTTATCCAGGATTTGCCTGTCAGCCTCGTCCGACTTCGCCATGTCCGCCCACTTCGCGCGGGGAATATTCCAGAAGCTGACGTACGAATACATCGGCGGCTTTTCCTTCGTCTCCGACATCTGTGCGCGCGCGGGCGCGGCCCACAGCGCGGACATGGCCAGCGCGCACATCCCTGCCAAAACCTTCCACGATCTTCCGTTCATAGCTTTCGACCTCCCTGACTGAGCCAGGATTGGAATTTTTGGTCTTCCTGGGGTCGCGGAAGTGTACACGAACGATGTCGCCGGAACCAAGGTTCCGCAGTTTTTGAAAACAACCGTTCGGAGGCTCACCGGTGTGGGAGGGCAATGTCCTGCGCGGCGACAGGCAGGGCAGGAAACAGCCAACGGAACAGCGCCGTTGCCGCTGCCGCGCCGACCAACTCGGCCGCAATGAAGCCCGCAACGTCCGCGGGGCGAACGCCGCTGAACGTGTCGGTTACGGCTCTTGCCAGCGTGACCGCCGGGTTAGCGAATGACGTCGACGCCGTGAACCAGTAGGCGGCGGTTATGTAGGCTCCCACGGCGAAGGGCACGACTGACGAACGCAGCCGCGAACAGCCCCAGATGACCGACAGGAGTCCGAAGGTTGCGATGAATTCGCTGAAGATCTGCGCGAGGCCGCTGCGGCTATGCCGCGAGGCCGAGAAGATCGGCAACCCGAACATCAGGTGCGCGCATGCCACGCCGGCGCAGGCGCCCAAAATCTGGGCAGCGATGTAGCTGGGAACCTCCTGCCATGGAATGCCGCGCTGTGACGCATCTGCCAGCGTGACAGCAGGGTTGAGGTGCGCTCCCGAAACCGGGCCGAACGTGAGAATCAGCGCTACCAGCGCCGCGCCGGTGGCAATGGTGTTGGCGAGCAACGCGATTGCAACATTTCCCGCCGATAGCCGTTCGCCCATGATGCCAGAGCCGACGACCGCCATGAGAAGGAAAGCCGTTCCAACGAATTCCGCCGCAACACGAGCGCGCAGGCTGAATCTCACTGGCGGCCTATGCCGTCAAGTTCCTTCTTGAGGGCCAGTTTGTCTATCGAACCCAATGGCAGGCAAAGGAAAAGACTGATGCGACGATCCAGGATAAGGAAGGCATCGCGGAAGGTCTTTTCTATCTGCTCTGGCGTGTCTGTGACTGCTGCGGGATCGGGAACGCCCCAATGTGCGGTCATCGGCTGCCCTGGCCACACTGGGCAAACTTCTTTGGCGGCGTGGTCACAGACCGTGAAGACAAAGTCGAGCTTTGGGGCACCCGGTTCTGCAAATTCGTCCCAACTCTTGCTCCTGAGACCGCTCGCCGGAATACGCGCGAGCTGAAGCTGTTTCAAAGCTTCGGGACGTACCGTTCCCGATGGGTGACTGCCGGCGCTGTACGCCGTGAACTGTGGCCGGCCCTTAAAATTCAGAATAGCCTCGGCCATGATCGAGCGCGCCGAATTGCCCGTGCACAGAAAGAGAACGTTATATCGCGGTTTCATCGACTCCCCTCAGCTGCAACAGGTCGGGGGACAACAGGACTTCTTCGCCGCGGGCTTCACGGCTCGGACGAACGCGCTCATGAATTTGCCGTCCACCTGGGGAGCGATGGCGTCCACGTCGATGCCCTCTGCGGAAAGAAGATCGCGGGCATCTTCGGCGCGGTAGATGCGAGCTGGTTCGATATCGATTTGTTCAAAGCCGGCCGCGGCGAGCTTGTCGCGGTATTCGGCGTCTTCCAAGGCTCCGGCCACACAGCCGACCCAGAGAAGCACGCTGCGCCGTACCTCGGGAGCAATTTCACCGCGGGTAACGACATCTGAAACTGCAAACCGGCCGCCCGGCTTCAGCACCCGGAAGGCTTCGCGCAGTACCTGGTCCTTTTCGGCGGAAAGATTGATTACGCAATTCGAGATGACCACATCCACCGAGTTATCGGACAGCGGTATGTGCTCAATCTCGCCCTTCAGGAACTCCACGTTCCCGGCGCCCGCCTTGCGCTTGTTCTCGTTTGCCAGAGCCAGCATCTCGTCGGTCATATCGAGGCCGTAGGCTTTGCCGCTTGGGCCAACCCGCCGGGCGGAAAGCAGGACATCGATGCCGCCGCCCGATCCCAGATCGAGCACGATTTCCCCCGGATTCAGTTGTGCCAAGGCCGTCGGATTTCCGCACCCCAGGGAAGCCAGCACGGCTTCCTCCGGCAACTGCTCGCTCTGGGAATCGTCGTAGAGATTGGAGGTAATCGGGTCGCAGCCTCGGCCGATGCCCGGTGCAGCCCCACAGCAGCTCTTTCCGCCGCTTCTCACCCTAAGCGCCGCCTGCCCGTATTTTTCTTTGACTGCCTGCTTGATGTTCGCAGCATCCATTTCCCTCTCCTATTTGCAGAGCTGGACGATCGCCTGTGGTTTGACCGCCTTGTTCCGGGTACAGCACTCGGCGTAAAGGAACCGCAACAACTCCTGAAGCACTTCGGTATTCGCGGTGTAGCGCAGGAACGTGCTCTCCCTCCGTACCTGGACCAGACCGTGGTTCTTGAGCTTGTCGAGGTGATGGGAAAGAGTCGAGTTAGGAATGTCGAGTTCTTCCTGGATCTCTCCCACCACCAAACCCTCCGGGTGCGCCGACAGCAACAACTGCATGATCCGAAGCCTGGCTTCGGCGCCCATCGCTGAGAACATGTCCGCGTACTGGGCCACCTTCTCCGTGTTCTTCGTCGCGCTAGTGACCATCATATTTCTATATTTGCAGAATTATAGATTCAGTGTCAAGGGCTTGTTCCAGAGCGAGAGCGGACAGCCAGGCTCGTCCAAACCCGCTTTTTGCGTCGCGGACAAAACTTCGTTGGAACTGTCATCCTGAGTGAGCCCGAGCCGAGCGTAGGCGAGGTGAGGGCGAACGAAGGATCTGCGCATTCGTCTTCGCTGCCCATGCCGTTAGGCAGGCAACTCACTGGGTCGTAAGCTCAGGATGACAATGGAGGTTGTTCTGGCCGCAAACCCTAGTCGATCCCCAGCTTCTTCCACATCGCGTCGACACGCCGCTTGGTGGCTTCGTCCATACGAATCTCCTCGGGCCAGGGACGCGTGAAGCCTTCGGTCGGCCATTTGCGGGTGGCGTCGATGCCCATTTTCGAGCCGAAGTTGGGCAGGCGCGAGGAATGGTCGAGCGAGTCCACCGGCCCCAGGGTGAACTGAATGTCGCGCTCGGGATCAATGTGGTTGGCCGTGCGCAGCACCACCTCGCGCAGGTCCTGCACGTCGCAGTCTTCGTCCACGACGACGATGCACTTGGTGAACATGGCCTGGCCCATGGCCCAGATGCCGTTCATCACCTTGCGCGCGTGTCCGGGATACGACTTGCGGATGGAGACGATCATCAGGTTGTGGAAGACGGCTTCGACCGGAAGGTTGACGTCCACGATCTCAGGCAGCGTCACGCGCATGAGCGGTAGGAAGATACGCTCGATGGCCTTGCCCATCCAGGCGTCCTCCATGGGCGGTTTGCCCACGATAGTGGTGGCGTAAATCGGCCTCTCGCGATGCGTGACGCATGTGACATGGAAGACAGGATAGAGGTCCTCCAGCGAGTAGAAGCCGGTGTGATCGCCGAAGGGACCTTCGGTGCGCAGTTCGTCCAAGTTGACGTAACCTTCGAGCACGATCTCCGCCGTGGCCGGAACTTCAAGGTCGACGGTCTCGCACTTGACCAGCTCCACCGGCTTGTGGCGCAGGAAGCCAGCGATCATGAACTCTTCGACGTCGGGCGGCGCGGGAATGACGGCGGCAAACGTCAGCGCAGGCTCGGTACCGATGGCGACCGCAACCTCCAACTTCCCTTGCGGACGTTCGCCCTCGGGCTCGATGGCACCACCGCCGGAGCGGGCCATCAAATCAACGCCAGCGACTGGGCCAGCTGGCGAGACGCCGGCGCTACCCCGGGCGGCGGCCGTCGAGGCGCCACTGCTGGCCGCCGCACGCATGGCATCGCGGTAGTGCTCGGCCCCGACTTTCTGGCGCTGCCAGTGCATGCCCGCGGTCCGTGCGTCATAGACCTGCATGCGATACATGCCAACGTTGCGCTTGCCGGTCTTGGGATCACGGGTGATGACGCACGGCAGGGTGATGAAGCGGCCGGCATCCTTGGGCCAACACTGCAGCACCGGCATGTGCAGCAGGTCGAAATCGTCGCGGCGGATGACTTCCTTGCACGGTCCGCTCGAGACGGTCTTGGGGAAAAACTTGCCCATCTCGGCCAGCATGGGCAGCATCTTGATTTTTTCCAGCAGGCCCTCGGGCGATTTCACGTCGAGGAAGTGGTGGATCCGGGCAGCAATTTCGTCCAGCGAATCCACGCCCAGCGCCATGCGCATGCGGCGCGCCGAGCCGAACTGGTTGATGAGCACATGCCATCCGCGATAGCCCTTGACATTCTCGAACAGGAGCGCCGGACCGCCGTCTGGCGATTTCGAGACGCGGTCGGTGATCTCGGTGATTTCGAGGATAGGATCCACTTCGGCGCGGATACGCCTGAGTTCTCCGGCGCGATCGAGCGCGGAGATCCAGTCGCGGAGGTCGTCGTGGGCCAAGTCTTCTCCGTGGAAAGCAGCCGCAGATTATAGAGGATTCACTGGGCTGTCCAGCCGCCATCGATGGGAATGGCCGCGCCGGTTATGTTGGCGGCGCCGTCGCTGCACAGGAACACTGCCAGCGCGCCGATCTGTTCGACGGTGGTGAAGCGCTCCGTGGGCTGTTTCTCTGCGAGCAGGCCGTGCTCGGCCTCGGCGATGGGTATCTTTTCCGCCTGGGCGCGGGCCGCGATCTGCTTTTCGACCAGCGGCGTTTTCGTCCAGCCGGGACAGATAGCGTTGCAGGTGATGCCGGATTTCGCGGTTTCGAGGGCCACAACCTTGGTCAGGCCAACGATGCCGTGCTTGGCGGAGACATAGGCCACTTTGTTGACCGAGGCCACCAGCCCGTGCGTCGAGGCAGTGTTGATCAGGCGCCCCCAGCCGCGCTTTCGCATGCCCGGCAGCGCCACCCGGATGGTGTGGAAGGCGGAAGAAAGGTTGACCGCGATGATGGCGTCCCAGCGGTCGGGAGGGAAATTTTCGATGGGCGAGACGAACTGGATGCCGGCGTTGTTCACCAGGATGTCCACGCTGCCTAGCCGCTTCTCGGCGTCGGCCACCAGCAGCTCGCAACCCGCAGCCTGCGAAAGATCAGCGCCGTTGAACACTGCTTGCACGCCGAACTCCCTTTCGAGACCCGCACGCAGCCTTTCGATTTCGGCGGGATCGCCGAAGCCGTTCATCATGATGGCGCAACCCTGCGCGGCAAGCGCCCGCGCGATTCCCAGGCCAATGCCGCTGGTCGAACCGGTGACTACCGCCTTGCGTCCCTTCAACATGCCAGCCTCCTCGTTGAACGCACGGCAGTATACCGTCATGGGCCGGCAGGCAACTGTGATCGCCGAACATAGGGCTGTGACTTCTGAAGGTAGGTCCCGAATCAGGCGGGCGCGCGCAGGAGAAGGAGGTTCGCTGTTATTTAGGGACTAGAGCCGAAACCGCCAGTACCATCCAGGCTATCGTGCCGACAAAAAAGCCAGCCACCAACACCGCCCCGGCTACGGCGAACCGTCGCATCTCGAACTCCTGGGACACAGCGTGTGGGGAGGATGAAGGAAGGCGGCCGCAACTCGCTTGCCAGAGGGCAGGGGCTTTTTTCTCAAAGGATTAGCGGGTTGCGCCAATATGTCACACCCAGGACTGTGCAAGAAAATTCACTGCTCACGGCTGACTGCCTACCACGCGGCGGTACAGCCCCTGGATCTCGCCCACGATCCCGCGGCGGAACAGCAGCACGCAGACGACGAAAATGGCGCCAATGATCACCGTCACCAGCGAGCCCACTTTGTCGGAAAGTTTGCTTTCCAGGGTGACGATGGAGAACGCGCCTACCACCGGTCCGAAGATCGAGCCCATGCCGCCCAGCAGGGTCATCAGCACCACGTCGCCGGAGGTGTGCCAGTCCACATCGGTGAGGGTGACGAAGGTGAAGACGATGGCGTTAGTCGCGCCCGCCAGCCCGGCCAGCGCGGCCGAGAGCACGAACGCCATCATCTTGTATTTGTTGACGTCGTATCCTAGCGAGATGGCGCGCGGTTCATTCTCGCGGATGGCCTTCATCACCTGCCCAAAGGGCGAATGGATGGTGCGGTGAATCAGCAGGAAGCCGAACAGAAAAATGGCGAACACCACGTAGTACAGAGTGCGGTCGTTTTCTAGGTTTATGACCCACAGCAGCTTGCCGCGCGGGATGGCTTGCAGGCCGTCCTCCCCACCCGTAAACGGCGCCTGCAGGTAGAAGAAGAAGATCAACTGTGACAGCGCCAGCGTGATCATGGCGAAGTAGATTCCCTGCCGCCGGATCGATAGCCCCCCGACGATGACGCCTAACAAGAGCGCCGCTGCAGTTCCCGCCAGAATCGCCAGGCCCGTGGAGAGTCCCATTACTTTTGCGGTGTAGCCAGTGATGTACGCGGCAGTGCCGAAGAACGCCGCATGACCGAAGGACAGCAGTCCGGTGTATCCCAGCAGCAGATTGAACGCGCAGGCGAACAGCGCAAAGCAGAGCGCGTTCATCAGAAACACGGGGTAGACGAACCTCGGCGCCAGCAGGCCCAGAACCAGCAACAGTCCGTATCCGAGATAGCGCGTTCTGGCCCCTGTCATCTTCACCGCTCCCTGCCGAACAGTCCTGCCGGCCGCACCAGCAGCACCAGCGCCATGATCATGAAAACTACTGTGTTCGAAGCTTGCGAGTAGAAGACCTTGGTCAGGCCCTCGATCAGGCCCAGTCCCAGCCCGGTAAGAATGGAGCCCAGGATCGATCCCATGCCGCCGATCACGACCACGGCGAACACGACAATGATCAGGTTCGATCCCATCAGCGGACTGACTTGCAGTGTGGGCGCGGCCAGCACGCCCGCCAGGCCAGCCAGGCCGACGCCAATGGCATAGGTCAGCGTGATCATCGCCGGAACATTGATACCGAAGGCCTGCACCAAAGGAGGATTCTCGGTTCCTGCTCGCAGGTAAGCCCCCAGTTGCGTGCGCTCGATGACGAACCAGGTGGTGAAGCAAACCAACAACGTAGCCCCCACAACGATGGCCCGGTACTTGGGCAGGAACATGAAACCCAGATTCAGTGCCCCCTGGAAGATTTCCGGGATACCGTAGGGCAGCCCGGAAACACCATACTTGTAGCGAAACAGTCCTTCAATCACCAGCGCCAGCCCGAAGGTCAGCAGCAGGCCGTACAAGGGATCGACTTTGTAGAGCCGCTTTAAGAACACGCGCTCCACCACCATGCCGAAGATCGCCACAGCCAGCGGCGCCAGTAGCAGCGCCCACCACCAGCTTATGTTCCAAGTGCTGAGCAAGAACCAGGTGAAGACGGCGCCCATCATGTAGAGAGCGCCGTGGGCGAAGTTGATGATGTTCAGCATGCCAAAGATGATGGCCAGCCCCAGGCTGAGCATGGCGTAGAAGCAGCCGTTCACCAGCCCCAGCACGAGCTGGCCAAACAAGGCTGCTATCGGCACTCCGAAGATTTCAGTCATCTCATTTCTTGTGGAGCTGCTGGGTAGAGACGCAGCATGCTGCGTCTCTACGTTTAAGTGTTAGTACCCTTCAGAAACCTACTTCTTGATCAGCGGGCAGCGCGACAACGACAGAGGCTGGAAGGCCTGATCGCCGGGAATGGTGCTGATCAGCTTGTAGAGATCCCACTCCCCTTTGGATTCGCTGGGCGACTTCACCTGGTACAGGTAGAACTCGTGCACCATGCGCCCGTCGGCACGAATCTTGCCGCCTTTCACCGTGGCGTCGTTCAGGGTCATCTCCTTCAGCTTTTTCATGACGGCATCGGCGTCATCCGTGCCTGCCGCCTGGATGGCCTTCAGGTACTGCAGCGTCGAGGAATAGACCCCGGCCTGCACCATGGTGGGCATCTTGCCGCCCATCTTGGCGGCGAACGCCTTGCTCCATTTGCGGGTATCGTCGTTCTGGTCCCAGTAAAAACCCTCGGCGGCATACAGGCCTTGCGCGGCTTTCAGGCCCAAAGAATGCACGTCAGTGATGAAAATCAATAGCGCCGCCAGCTTCTGTTTCGGGGTGATGCCAAATTCGGAGGCCGCTTTCACCGAATTGATGGTGTCACCGCCGGCGTTGGCAAGCCCGATGATCTGTGCTCCCGAGGACTGCGCTTGCAGCAGGAAGGAGGAAAAGTCGGATGCGCTGAGCGGGTGCAACACTGAGCCCAGCACTTTGCCCCCGGCGGACTGTACGAAGTTGCTGGTGTCCTGCTGCAGGGATTTGCCGAAGGCATAATCGGCGGTGAGGAAGAACCAGCTCTTGCCGCCCTGCGCCACGATGGCCTTGGCGGTCGTGGTCCCCGTCGCATAGGTGTCGTATTCATAATGAATGGTGTAGGGATTGCATTCTTCGTTGGTAAGCTTGGTGGAACCGGCGCCGGAGTCGATGAACAGGCGGTGCTTCTCGTTCGCGACTTTGCTGACGGCGATGGCCACGCCCGAGTTCACGGTGCCGACAATAGCGTCCACATCGCCGTCGAACCACTCACGCGCCTTGTTCGCGCCCACGTCGGGCTTGTTCTGGTGGTCGGCGGAAACCACCTGGATGGGGGCGCCCAGCACCTTGCCGCCAAACTCGGCCACGGCCATTTCCGCCGCCACTACCTCCCCCTTCCCGCCGATATCGGAATACAGCCCGGACATATCATCCAGCACGCCGATCTTTACCACGCCGCCGGAAATCTTGCCTGACGTCGCCTGGGCCCACGCCCCGGTGGCTACTAGCAACAGCACAAGGCCTGCCAATGCGACAATGACTTTTCCCTTCATTTGAGTCTCCCTCCTTTTGATTACGTGTCACAAGGTTTCAAACACCCAGTAATTCTTCGAGCAACGACTGCTTTTCCTCAACTTCGTGGCGTTGGATTTCAATGGCGATACGGCCGCGTTCCACCACGTACATGCGATCAGCCAGGGGAGCCGCGAAGCGAAAATTCTGCTCCACCAGCACGATGGTGAAACCTTTCTCCTTGAGCTGGCGGATCACCTGGCCCAGCTTCTTAACGATCACCGGCGCCAGCCCCTCCGAGATCTCATCCAGCAGCAGCAGGCGCGCCCCGGTGCGGAGGATGCGGGCCATGGCCAGCATCTGCTGCTCGCCCCCGGAAAGCCGCGTGCCCTGGCTCTTGCGCCGCTCCTTCAAGTTAGGGAACATGGTGTAGATCTCTTCCACGCTCATGCCTTCGCTGGTCAAGCGCGGCGGCAGCAACAGGTTCTCTTCCGCGCTCAGGCTGGCAAAGATGCCGCGCTCCTCCGGGCAATAACCCACACCCAGGCGGGCGACGCGGTGAGGCGACCACGCAACAGTCTCCCTGCCATTCACCATGATGGAGCCACTGCGTTTGCTCACCAAGCCAAGGATTGCTTTCAACGTCGTCGTGCGCCCGGCGCCGTTGCGGCCCAGCAGCGTCACCACCTCGCCGCGGTCCACGCGGAAGTCCATCCCGTGCAGAATGTGCGACTCGCCGTAAAAGGCATGCAGGTCGGTCACGCGCAAATATTCGACGTTTCCGTTGCTATCCAACTTCCACTCCCATGTAGGCTTCCAGCACCTGGGGATTCTCCGAAACCTGGGCATAGCTGCCTTCGGCCAGCACCGAGCCGCGTTGCAGCACGGTGATCACGTGGCATAGATCGGAGACCACGCTCATGTTGTGCTCCACCATGAGCACGGTACGATCAGCGGCCACGCGGCGGATCAGGTCCTTTACTCGGTCCACGTCCTCATGGCCCATGCCCTGCGTGGGCTCGTCGAGCAGCAGCAGCTCCGGCTCCAGGGCCAGGGTGGTGGCGATCTCCAAAGCGCGCTTGCGCCCGTAGGGCAGTTCGACTGCGATCACCTCGAGATAGGACTCCAGCCCCACCTGAGCCAGCAATTCGAGCGCGCGCTGGTTCAGCGACTCCAGCGTGCTCTCGCTGCGCCAGAATTCGAACGATGGTCCCTTCAACCGGCGTTGCAACCCGATGCGCACGTTCTCCAGCACGGTCAAGTGGGGAAACACCGATGAAATCTGAAAGGAGCGAACCAGGCCCCGCCGCGCCACCTCCGCCGGCTTCTCCGCGGTGATGTCTTTGCCCTTATAAATAATGGTGCCGCGGGTGGGAATGAGGAACTTGGTCAACATGTTGAAGACAGTAGTCTTGCCGGCGCCGTTGGGGCCGATCAAGCCGTGGATCGAGCCTCGCCGCACCTTCAGGCTTACGTCGTTGACGGCGACGAAGCCCTTGAACTCCTTCACCAGGTTCCTGGCCTCGAGAATGTGGTTGTCGTCCATCGAGTCTGGCAGCAGCGTCAAGCCTCAACGGGATGGCAGAGACACAGCGCGTTCCCGGCAAGGGCGAGTCATTCTAATCGTAGCGAGTGCGTAGGGCAATAAGAAGGCGCGTCGTCAGGCGGTAGCGGCCCAGGGAAACCTGGGTCGCACACTAGGAAGCCGACCACCACAGTAGCGGAAGGATGCCGCAGACCGCCAGCGACCACAGGAGGCCGGCGCTCTGGCGCCCGGTCTGACGATCCGCAAACACGTGTGCATAGATTCCCTTTACGAAATTGTTGCTGGCAGCCGCGATGAGGATACCGGCAGCGGCCAACGGCAGCGGGGTCGCCGTACCGTGCGCCAGACCGAGGATGAACGGATCTACGTCTGTCACACCCATAATCGCCGCCAGCGTATACACACCGCCCCGGCCAAAATGGAGCAGGACGAACTGGGTGACCACCAGCAGCACTAGGAACAGCAGCGCGAACAGGAAGGCGGCACTAAGTTCGAGCGGATTCTTCGGCATAAATTGCCTTTGAATGGCTTCGGAACTGACGTCGGGCCGGCGCGACCACAGCCAGCCGCCCACAATGCCCAAAACTGCCAGCGCCAGAAATGCCGGCGCCAAGCGAGCCAGCAGGGCGCGATTAAACAGCCCCACCAGCAGGGCCAGACGCAGGTACATTACTCCCGAGGCGATGAGAATTCCTCCGGAAAAAAGATGCGGGCGTTCCGCCTGCGACGCTCGCTTGGAGATGACTACCGTCGTCACCGTTGATGAGTAGGCACCTCCAAGCACAGCCGCATGGATCACACCACCGCGTCCCTTTGTAACCGTCTGCAGAACATAGCTGCCGTAGGAAACCGCGCTGACCGCGACCACCACCAGCCATGTTCGGAAAGGATTGACGTGAAAGGCGCCCATGTCCTGCCTGGGCAAGATCGGCAGGATGACTGCTGTCAGGAGCAGGAACTTGGTAAAGGTGAGAATCTCCTCGGGAGGAATGCGCTTAGCGACGCCTTCCAGCGCAGCCTTCAACTCCAGCAGCAACATGCTGATTGCTACCAGGGCTGTGGCAATCCAGAAATTACCGCGAGCGACCAACGCTCCTATCAGGTACGTGGCCAGGCCGGACATCTCCGAAGTCACGCCCGCGATCTGGGACGTCGCCAGTTTGTGGCGATAGGACAGCCACAGAAAGGCGCCCACCACGGCGAAGCCCAAGGCCACCGGTAGCAGTTGACTGCCGGACAACAACGCCAGCGAGTACCCGATAAGCCCGATCAGCGGGAATGTGCGCACCCCACCAAATGCATAGTGTTCGGCGAGGACCTTTTGCTCCTCTCTTTCCAACCCGATCAGGAACGAGAGGAACAGGACCAGGAGGATTTTCCAGGCCTCGGCGGGCAGGAGGCGAACGAGAGGCGTCAATGTGCTGGGGTCACTCACGCCGCAAACGACCTGTACGCCAGCGCCGGAGCTATGTCAACACATTTCCTCGTCGCGTTCACACCCGCAGGGTCACTTCGCCAGCAGCCTGCGGGTCGACCCCAGCTCGCGGCGAAACGCCGGGCTGGGCGTAGGGTAGGCCATTTTCAGGTCGCGGAGCGTGTCGAGGACAACCTGAGAAATAATCAGCCGGGCGTTCTCTTTATCGTCCGCTGGAACCACGTACCAGGGCGCGGTTCGCGTGCTCGTCGCGCTTAGGCAGTCTTCATAGGCCTGCATGTACTGCTTCCAGAGTTTTCTCTCCGTCGTGTCGGCCAGGCTGAATTTCCAGTTCTTCTCCGGATCATCGATGCGCTTGAGGAAGCGTTTCCGCTGTTCTTCCTTTGAAAGATGGAGAAAGAACTTGATGACCTGGGTCCCATTACGGTGGAGATGGTGCTCCAGGCCGACGATGGATCGATAGCGCTCTTGCCAGATCGTATCCATGTCGACCAGTTCCTCCGGCAGACCTTCGCTGCGGAGGATCTCTGGGTGTACGCGAACGATCAAGACTTCCTCGTAGTAGGAACGATTGAAAATACCGATTTTCCCGCGCTCCGGCAGGCGGCAGGTGGTGCGCCACAAGAAATCATGTTCCAGTTCCTCGGCGCTGGGATGTTTGAAACTGAAGACCTGACAGCCTTGTGGATTGACGCCAGACATCACGTGCTTGATGGCGCCGTCTTTTCCGGCGGCATCCATCGCCTGAAAAATCAGCAGCAGTGCGTAGCGGTGGTGCGCGAAGAGGAGGTTTTGCAGCGCGCTTAGGTGCTGAATGTGTTCGTTAAGGATTTCCTGATATTGATCCTTGGACTCATAAACCGGGGCCACCTTCGTCGGCCACTTCTTGAGTTTGACTTTTTGGCCTTCATGAACACGGAAATCCTTGGTATCGATCTTCATTTTCGTCCTCTCGGTCGTCCGCGGCGGGAGGGTGCGTGCGGAGCATCACGAATTCAGGCGGTGATCAGGAAAGTGCGAAAAACTGTCGAGTGCGTACGTGCAGGCTGGAACTCAGGGATTTCCAGCCTGCCCCGGCGCCGATCACGCTACACGCGGAGACCAGCCATCTGCCGCCGGTCACAGATGTTTGATGAAGTGCGCTATCTTCTTCCCGCCTTCTTCCGTGTAGTGGACTGTCACCTTCTCGCCCTTCTTGGCAGTGAATTCGGTGCCTTTAACGGACCCATGTTCGGTATCGACAGCGGCACCTTTGGCGACGTCGAACGTTTCTTCGGTGCCCTCTTCAGTTTTTACGGTCACGGTATGGCCGGCCTTGTCAAGGCCCGTGACCGTGCCCTTGCCGACCTTCACCGTGCCCTTGCCGACCTTCACCGTGCCCTTGCCGACCTTCACCGTGCCCTTGCCGAAGTCATCGACGGCCACCGCGGTCTTCTCGGCCCCTTCCCCCGTGTAGTGGACGACCACATGCGTCCCTTCCTTGCCCGCAAGATAAGCGTCCACCGCACCGGTCTTGGCACCTTTGGCTCCGTGCATGGCCGTCTTCCCCGTAAACTTGAATACCTCTTCCGTGCCGTCGGCAGTCTTGATGGCGACCTTCTTCCCCGCCGAATCCACGCGGGTTATCACGCCTTCGCTCGCGTGCTGCAAAGCCAGTGCCGGCGCCGCGGCTGCCACGGCTGCGATCAACAAGAACCTCAAAGCTGCTTTTGCCATCACGTGTCCTCCGCTGTTGGGCTGTTTCTTCCGAACCCTGATTTCGCGGCCTGAACTGTTTTTCTCGGTTGCAGCCCTGCGTTTGTGATGAGCGGCCTCCCGCTGAAGTTGCACGTAGTTGTTGCTAGGCGGTGGCCCCAGTCTATTCACATCGTGTGTCGAATCGACACCCAGGCGGCTTACAGAACACGGCGACGGTCGGGTGCAAGAACAGATGACATCGCGGGGCGTTATACTTTTGCCCGAGGAATCTCGACGGCACTTCCGGTTTTAGGGATTCGAAAATGGATAGTGCGCTTCTGATTCATCGCCTGCACTTCGCCTTCACGATCACTTTTCACTACCTGTTTCCGCAGTTGACCATGGGACTGGCGCCGCTGATCGTGGTGCTGAAGACCCTGGCCCTCCGCAAGAACGATGAGACTTACAACCAGGCTGCCCGGTTTTGGGCGAAGATCTTCGGCATAAATTTCGTGCTCGGGGTAGTGACAGGCATCCCCATGGAGTTCCAGTTCGGCACGAACTGGTCGCACTTCTCGCGCTTCGCCGGCGGAGTCATTGGACAAACCCTGGCCATGGAAGGCATGTTTGCGTTTTTCCTGGAATCGGCGTTCCTGGGCCTTTTCCTGTACGGCGAGAAACGTCTCAGCCCCAAAGGACATTGGTGGGCGGCCTTCGCTGTATTCCTGGGCTCCTGGCTGTCCGGCTTCTTCATCATTGCGACCAACGCATGGATGCAGCATCCGGTAGCCTACACCCGTACTCCGGATGGGTCATTTCAACTCGCGAGCTTCTGGGGATTGGTGCTGAACCCATGGGCCTGGTGGCAGTACGCGCACAACATGAGCGGGGCAATGATCACGGGCTCCTTTGCCATGGCCGCGGTGGGGGCGTTCTACCTGCTGTGCGGCCGGCACGAAAAGCACGCTCGGATCTTCGTGAAGGTGGGAGTGCTGGCGGGAGTCCTATCGAGTCTGGTGCAGTTGTTCCCCAGCGGCGACGGCCAGGGACGGATGGTAGCCCAGCATCAGCCAGTGACCCTGGCGGCCATGGAAGCGCTCTTCCAGAGCCAGCCCGGGGCGCCGATTGTTCTCATTGGTCAGCCCAACACGGACGCGCACAACATCGACAACCCCATCATCATTCCGGAAATGCTGAGCTTCCTCACTTACCGGCGCTGGCGGGCGCAAGTTCAGGGGCTGGACGCGTTCCCCCCAGCAGCATGGCCGCAGAACATACCGCTGCTCTACTACAGCTACCACATCATGGTGGGCCTGGGCACCATCTTCATCGCCATCATGGTGATTGCGACATTTCTCTTGTGGCGCGGCAAGCTGTTCGACGCACGCTGGATGCTGTGGGTCTTGCTGCTCGCCGTTCCCTTCCCTTACATCGCCAACACTGCCGGCTGGTTCACGGCGGAACTGGGACGCCAGCCTTGGCTGGTGTATGGCCTGCTGCGGACGGACCAGGGTTACTCCCGCACGGTTTCCGCCGGCAACGGGCTGTTCACTCTGCTGGGGTTCATGGGTATGTATACCGTGTTGGGAATCCTCTTCCTTTTCCTGCTGCGGCGCGAGATCGAACACGGTCCCGAGCCGGATGCACCCGAGCGGCCGAGTATCGCGCCGGTCAAGCAGGGGGGCTGATGGAAACGCTCTGGTTCATCCTCGTTGCCCTGATGCTCACGGCGTATGTGATCCTGGATGGCTTCGACATCGGCGCTGGAATCATCTATCTCCTGATCGGCAAGACCAACCGGGAGCGCCGCCTGGTATTGCGCGCGATCGGGCCGGTGTGGGACGGCAACGAAGTCTGGTTGGTGGCCGCGGGCGGCACGCTCTACTTCGCATTTCCTCTGCTCTATGCTTCCAGCTTCAGCGGCTTCTACTTGCCCCTGACGATGGTGTTGTGGCTGCTCATTCTGCGCGCCATCGGGATCGAGTTCCGCCCCCACATTGACAACCCGGTGTGGAGAAGCTTCTTCGACGGTGTTTTTTCGCTGTCCAGTGTGCTGCTGGCCGTCTTCTTCGGCGCCGCGCTGGGCAACGTAATTCGTGGCGTGCCTTTGGACCGTGACGGTTACTTCTTCGAGCCGTTGTGGACCAACTGGAGGATCGGACCCTATCCCGGCATCCTCGACTGGTACACGGTCGTGGCGGGATTGGTTGCACTGGCGGCGCTGGCGATCCACGGCGGGCTTTACGTCGCGACCAAGACCGAGGATGCGTTGAACGCCCGCGCTCGCGGTGTTGTTGTTCTCCTGCTGCCATTGCTCTTCCTACTGACCTGCGCCAGCCTGGTGGCAACTGTCTCCATACGCCACCAGGTCCTCGACAATTACAGGGCTCATCCCGTCAGCTTCGTGATCCCGATCATTGTTTTCGGATGCCTGGGCGCGATGCCCTGGGCGGTACGGAAGGGAAAGGACAGGCTGGCCTTTGCGGCGTCCTGCCTCTACCTTGCGGGTATGCTCGTGGGAGCGGCCTTCGGGCTGTATCCGGACGTGCTTCCCGCCAGTACCACACCCGCTTACAGCCTCACCATCTACAACACGGCCGCGGGCCGCCACGGCTTGATGGTGGGGCTTGTCTGGTGGACCGTAGCTATGATTCTGACGCTCAGCTACTTTTTCTTCATCTATCGCAAGTTCCGGGGCAAGGTCAGCCTCGAGGCGGCAGATGAGGGCTACTGAGCTTTAGGCGGCCCGGCACCCGAGGCCTTGTGGTAGTCGAAATAGGTTTCGTCTTCCTGCGTCTTGTGGCTGAAGAAGAAAAGAACTTTGGCGTGGGCCTTCATGGAGAAGTGCTTGGGGAGCCAAATGCCATCCTCCACCGGCATCTCCTCCAGCTCGAAGCGCGTCCCCGGCTCCACCCTCGCCAGAAAACCCATGATCGAAACCGGATGTATCACCTCGGCCTCCACTTTCACCCATTGGTAGGTTTGCTTATCGACCCAGAGCTTGCCCCGCATCCCGGTCAAGACCTTGGTTTCGATGCTGGGTGGTTTGTAGCCCGGCCGCGGTGTTGCCTCGAGTTCGTATACGTCGTGGGGACCCAGCTTCCGCTCGCCCAGCAGCTTGAAGTCGAAAGCGACGGTTAGCTGCTCGATCAGCATGCGGTTGCGTTTGAGGTCCCGTTCATACTTGGCGGTCCGTTGCGCCCTTTGCGCCGGCGACTCGCTTTGGCGCTGGGCAATCACCTGTTCGAGCCTCTGCTGTTCGGCTGCCTGCTCCTCGGGCGTGAGCGGCTTGTCATTGACTGCGACCAGACGGTAGTAATCCGAGCCCAGGATCATCATCACTTCCTGGGTCTTGGTGCCGCCGTCCGGCTGCAGGTCACGCTCAAAATGGTCGTAGTTTGGAGCTGCTTCCCAATCGAGGTGATTCGCCTCAACCGAACGCTGGATGATGGTGGCCACCTCCGCTTGAGCAAAAGCGCCCGCTGCCATGGACAGGATGGCCAGCAGAATTATCAACCTCAGCATTGAATCAGTCTACGCCAGCGGGGTATAGTGGTTGATGATCTTCGCATGCGCAAGAGAAAGGGCCAGCGCCAAATGGGCTGGCCCGGGCAATGCCCGATCGTCCCCGATCCTCGAGGGCAGGCCTGCTTGATCACAGTCCCGAAAGTCGTCTGCCTACTTGCCGTGCACGGCTTTCCCGATGTCGATCAGGGCTTGTATCGCCTTGGCGGAAATGCTCACACCAAAATCAAAAGCATTTATATTTTCAGTGAGTTTGTCGCCGGGCGAGAAAGTGTGCCGCAAATCCGCGTGCTTGTAGTCGAATGTTCCCGCGAAGTGGGGACATATGGGTACTTCGACATGAGCTCCATACCATCCCGATGTTCCGCCAAAGCTCTCCGACCCACTACAGGTTGGACCCGATGAGCAGGAAAAGGACTCCTTGATAGTCCACACCAGGGGCCCTCCCTGCACGCCCAATATGATCCTGTGGTCACCCCAAAGTCCTATTCCCAACACGTTGACCCGTGCGGTCCCTACAAAGGCGTTGACGTGCCACTTATCTACTGACATTACTGTTCCCGTTCCCCCCGTGCCGGTGATGGTTTCGGTGAAAGTGGTCGACACGTTAGCGGTGTGGAGGCCTCCCATCTGGAAGTCGAAAGCGCCAATGCTCGCGCCAGCGCCAGCTTCCACGGAGAAACCGATATCGCTCGTACTGCAGCCAGGCACACCGACGCATTCATGCTGGAGGTCCAACGCCTTCCAGGGACCCATGTTGACGTAGGCCTTCGCGCCGAAGATCGACGGTCCTTCGCCGATCATGCGGGTTGAGACAGGAGTTCCCGATGGACCTTGCTGCAGGTGGACGGGTGATGCCGCCTCCGGGCCCTCCTTGATTACCCAGTGGGAGCCGTCGAACCAGAGCACGGCCAATTTCCACTTCTCGCAGCGCTCCTTGTTCTCGGGGGCGGTTTGCCCCGGCGACAGATAGTACACGCGCCATTTCGGGTCCTGGTCACAGCGATAGACCCATGCCTCAACTGGCTGGTTGGCGATGTTTGGCTGGCTGGAAAGTGCCGACAGATTTACTGTGCCGTTGGTTTGCGGCAGCTCCACCAGCTTCTTCTCGCCCGCAACCACCAGGAAAAACTGAGCATTCGATATCACGTTGCCACTGCCATCGACCAACTGTTGCTGGTCGGCCGCCAGAGCAGAGCACGTCAGCAGGCCCAAAAACATCGCGCAAAGTTGTATCCGCTTCATCTTTATCTCTCCTGAAGTGATTTTCAACAGGGGCCCGCATGGTATTGGCGCAGGACTTGCTTTACCGCGCCGCAGCCAATTCTTCTTTTTGCATCATGGAACGAGCCTTCTTGACCACTTTGTCGATGTCGCGCCAGCGGTTGGGTGCAGCCGCGCGCAGCGCGTCTTCCATCTGCTTGCTCCAGGCGATGTGCATGGCCTGTGCATTCTTCTGAGTGCGCTCGATCCAGTGCTGGGTGAACTGCTGCTCGTCCCAATTTCCCTGGATCGCCCAGGCTGCGTTCTGACGGGTGAAATCTATATACGCTTTGGCGTCCATGTCAGGATTGAATTCTCCATTTGCGCCCATTTCATACCCCGCCTCGAGCGCGTAGTGCGCCGCCCGGTACTGCCGCTGCTTTTCGGGATTCGCGATCTTGTAGAGCATTCCCGCCTCCGGCGGCAGCTTGGCAAACTCCAGACAAAAAGCCGTGATCTCCTGCGTCAGCAGCTTGCCGGCCTGGCCGGCCGCCTTCGCTTCCGGGTCCTTTATTGCGGCTGGCTCAAGAACCACTCCGTCGGGCAGAACGACCCTCTTGAACTGTCCACTCGGATCCTGTACCTGCAGCTCAAAGGCTTTGCCCGAGGAGTTGCCGTTGGCAATCAGCCAGTAAGCAACCTGGGGCAGTTCGCCGGGCAATGGTGCCGACATCCATGAGGCTGCGCCTGATTCCCGGCCAAGCGGCAGGCCCGCATTGAGGGTCGCGATTTCCCATGGGCCGCGGGAGAGAATCACCCGGCCCAGCGCGTCAACGTGCAGCAGCAAATCTTCAGGGCCAAGATTCTCGCTCATCTTTGTGGGGCCGCCTCCGGACACCTGGGCCGGGGTCTCCTTCTCTGAGCTCGTATCCTGGTACTTTAAGAAATACTCGAGGCTGACCACTCTCCATTCCGGGGGCACCACAAAAGTCGCGCCGGGCGCGGCGGAGTTGAACACGAAGGTACCGGGAAGGCTCGTCCCCAGGCTGGCAATCGGGCTGGCGCCACCGCCGCCGGTGACGCCCGCTGTATTTAGCCATGACAACCAAGGCATCGTGAGTTCGGGACCGCCCCCAATGCTGGGATCGCTCCACCAAGGCCCGCGGGCGTTATAGGACGGAGAGAAGGGGCTGGGGCTGCCGTAGCCGCCGATGCGGAAGGAGAGCGGGTTTTCCTTGCGCTCGGTCTGGACAAAGGGCACACGCAGGCCAACCGACGCATCGCCGCCGAGAAAGGTTTTCTCGAAGCCGAGAGTTTCCCGCGCGATCGAGGGCTTGTCCGTCAGGAAGCCTCCCCACTGAGGTGCGTAAGTGAAGCCGATGCTCGGTCCAAAACTGGTGGGCGTGCTCGGTTTCGAGGCCCGGGCCTGGGTGATGTCGGCAAACAGGTTGGCGGGCTGGCCATAATACGTCCAGGTCAGTCCCAGGCTGAGCGTGAGGCTCTGCCGGATCTTCCAGTCGTCCCCGCCATAGTTAAAGGTATCGTACTCGCGAAAATCCAGTTGCGTAGCGCTGCTACTGCCCGGCACTGTTGGCCACGTGGTACTGGGTAAGGGAGCGTTCAGCGACTCTGGGCCACCGTAGCTTTGGGATATGACCCTGTCTGGGTACCCGTAATTCCCCCACAACCTGTCCTTAACGATCGGACCTCCGAGGTCGGCCCCAAAGTCATAGGTGGGATTGGAGTACCCGGTGACCGGGGTAATCGGCTGCACCACGGGAAAATTCCAGTTGAACTCTCCGGCCGAGTTGTTGCCGCCGAAGTTTACGTTCAGGCGATTGAAGCCGACCCGCGCCTCGTTCACCATGTGGGTCGATAAATTGTGGGTCCAGCTTTGCAAGACGGACTGACTGAGGGCGGTGACGTTGATCGGGTACCCCGTTGTGTCCTGGGAGTTGAAAGAATTGCCCCGGTTAAAGATGTAGCGGCTGGTGATGGTGTCGCCGCCCAGTTGCACATCGGAGCGGCCGATCCCATCGAAATTGAAATGGAGTGGAAGAGTACCCGTCCCATATTGCCCCGGCTTGTCGAAGTAGTAGTAGGGAACCTCGCCGTACCCGTTGTACAGGCCATTCCGAAAGATGTTCGAGTAGCCATACCCGCCGAGGTTGTACGACTCGCCCTTGGATCCGGGATCGAAGATGAAATCGAAGATGGTGTGCGGGCCGTACAAGTTGAGTTCGCCTTTGACCTCCGCTAATAGATGTTTGTCCTCAGAGGTGTAATTCGCCCCTGCGTTGATCAGCTTTTGCGCGATCTTGTAGGCGGAGTTCACCTCGCTATACGTGTAATCGTCCGCTCCGTAGTCCCACAAGTCATATTCGAAGTTATCCAAGAACCGCAGAACAGGCTGCAGTAGGACAGTCGCGGTCCAAGGATCGGGTTTCCCACCCCAAAAGGTGATTAAGTCCACGGCATCGAGTTCGTCATCGAGGTTACAATGCTCCAGATACGACTCGTAGTCAAAAACCCGGGCCCACTCGCAGTTAAGCACGTAATCCTCTGCGTCATATAAATCCATCGCTAGCAGGAACGCCACCATGAATAGCTCAGCATCAGCCGTGTTCGATTCGGTGGTGCCGCTGCTGGCACCTGACGGTGTTGTGACAGGCGGCGGTGTTGTGACCGGTGGCGGTGTTGTGACCGGTGGCGGCGTTGTGACCGGTGGCGGTGTTGTGACCGGTGGCGGCGTTGTGACCGGTGGCGGCGTTGTGACCGGTGGCGGCGTTGTGACCGGTGGCGGCGTCTCCGGCTTCTTGGGTTCCTCTGACTTTTTCGGCGGCTCTGCAGTCGCGGTGGGCGGCGGGCACGCTTTGAGAGCTTTGAGGCAATAGTAGTGGTTGGTAATAGCCTCCGAGGCTGTTGCTCCGTCGCCCGCCTTTATTGCCGCGTCGTACTCCGCCTGGTACTTGTCGCAGTCGGCTTGGGTGGGACACCCGTGTTTCTTGATCCAGTTCTGCAGGTCTTTGCCGCCGCCCGCGCCGCCCTTTCCGCCGCCACCGCCACCACCTCCTCCGCCACCACCCCCGCCGCCACCACCACCGCCACCACCCGACGGTGGCGGAGCCGACGCCGCGTTCGTGGGCGGAGGGCACTTGACCACTGTGACCTGTATGGAGACACGAATGGGAGCGCTGCCATCGGTGGGGTACTTGTTGAAGCTGAGAGTGGTCGTAGTCGAGGCCGTGCTGTTGTTGACGCGTCCCGTGATTCTGAACCCATTCCCCATGTCCGAGCCACCGGTAGCACCGGATATGTTCCCGCCTCCTCCAGAGGCGGTACGCACCTCCTCGATGTTATTTCCCTGTTTCCAGGTGAAACTCTGGCCCTGACAGATGGTCACCCTGTAAGTTTCGCTACCCGCACTAGCACCCGTGCGGATGGGGTTCATGTAGTCGTCGGCTTGTCTTGGGTTTTGGCCGAACGCGGGCAGCGCGGCGACGGCGAGCAGGGCAACGAGCAAGATCCAGCGGCAGCTGCTGAAAAACGCACTAATTTTCCTGGACGAACGGCATGGGGACATGCCGAGCAGGCGCGCACTCCTGCCCACTCTCATGCGGAACTCCTCTCTCCAACGCGGCGCGCCGTTGGTAAAGCTGCCTCCCGGCGGCCGGCTGCGTTGCGGCGGTTCCAGTATTCCTTTAACGAAAACCTAAAATGAGATCGGTAAGCTAGAAATCCCCGGCGTGGTATCGGGCAAGGATAGCCGATCCGGGCTGGCTGTCAAGGAATTTTGGGACGCTTCCTGGCGCGGACTGCTATTTTGGATTTCCCTCAATACGTCGCTTTTCAAAGAGCGGATTCCGCGAAGAAGCGAATCCCGTCCGGGGAAAGGCAAAAGCTCATCGTCAACGGGGTGTTACAACACCTGCGGCCTTTTCCATTTTCTTGGCCGCTATCGCTTTCGTTCGCCGGGAATCGGTGTTAGCTTCGCAAGAATCCTATCGGGGAAGTTCTTGTATGGAAGCGAACGAATATGACCTGGTGGTGATCGGCAGCGGTCCCGCCGGGCAGAAGGGCGCGATCTGCGCCGCCAAGCTGCGCAAGAAGGTGGCGATTATCGACAGACAGCGCACCATTGGCGGTGTCTGCGTACACACCGGCACCATTCCCAGCAAAACCTTGCGGGAGGCAGTCCTGTATCTCAGCGGGTTCCGGCAGCGCTCGTTCTACGGTCGCGGCTATGTGCTCAAGGACCGCATCGCCATGTCGGACCTGATCTTTCGCGCACAGGCGGTGATGGCGCGCGAGATCGAGGTCATCAAGGCCCAGCTTCGGCGCAACTATGTGACCGCGCTCGAAGGAGAAGCTCGCTTCCTCGATCCCCACACCGTCGAGATCAAGGCTGACGATGGATCTCAAGTGGTTCGCGGACAAAACATTCTGATTGCCTGTGGCACACGCCCGGCGCACAGCCCGCAGATTCCGATCGACGGCAAACGCATCTTCGACTCCGATCAGATCCCTGGGCTGGAGGAGGTGCCGCGCGACCTGGTCGTCGTGGGCGCTGGCATCATCGGGCTCGAGTATGCGTCGATGTTCGCCACGCTCGGCGTCAAGGTCACGCTACTGGATCAGCGGCCCATCCTGCTTGACTTCGTCGATCGCGAGATCGTCGAGAGCCTGTGTTTTCAGCTTCGGCAGTTGGGCACAGTCTTCCGTCTGGGCGAGAAGGTGGTTTCGGTCGGCTTCGACCAGGAGCGCGATCGTGTCTTCGCCAAGCTGGAGAGCGGAAAGAATGTTCACGGACAAGGACTCTTGTACACGGTCGGGCGCCAGGCCAACAGTGATCTGCTGAACATCGGAGCCGCAGGCTTGCAACCGGATGGCAGGGGCAAGATTGCGGTCAACGAGAATTTCCAGACCAGCGTCCCCCACATCTATGCCGCCGGCGATGTGATCGGATTTCCGGCGCTGGCCAGCACCTCCATGGAGCAGGGACGCCTGGCAAGCTGCCACATGTTCGGCCAACCCGGCAAAATGCCCCCCAACCTCATCCCTTACGGGATCTACACCATCCCGGAGATTTCGATCGTGGGGCATACGGAGGAGCAGCTAACGCGCAATCAGGTCCCATACGAGGTCGGGCTGGCGCGCTACGCGGAGTTAGCCAAGGGACAGATGCTGGGCGACGAGCAGGGCCTGCTGAAGCTGCTGTTTGATCCCGATTCCCTCAAACTCCTGGGAGTACATGTGATCGGGGAGCGGGCAGCCGAGATCGTGCACATCGGTCAAGCCGTGCTGACGATGGGTGGAACGATCGAGTACTTCCGCGACACGGTCTTTAATTATCCCACCCTGGCTGAGGCCTACAAGGTCGCTGCCCTGGATGGACTGAACAAGCTTTAGGCCAGGCCTGGGGCGTAAACTCCATGTTCCGTTTACGCTCCTGCTGCTGCACATTTCGCGCACACTTCCTGGAGTTTGAGCCCAGAGACGCCCGAAATCAGCCTGGGACTGCCTGTGGGCCCCTGAATTTTCAATAAGCGCTTCACGGAATATTTATCTGTTTTTAACCTCCCATTAACATTGCGCTGGCAGCATCTCCCCCTTGGCTTTCTTCCATTTCCCCGGATGCCACACTTACCCATGGCGCCTACGCCGGGAGTTCGTGCGTTTCACAACTGTTGCTTCGATGACCGCGAAAGGAGATCACGCAATGAAGTCTCGCCGCGCGCTCTCATTCTCCTTCATTGTTCTGAGCATGGCTTGTGCGCTGTTCTTGTCCTCCTGCAGCAGCAAAGGCGGTCCGGCAGCGAATTCCGTCAAGCTGCAGGGAGCGGGGGCCAGCTTTCCCGCACCTCTGTACAACCGATGGTTCAAGGTTTACAGCGGCGCACATCAGAATGTGCAGGTGGACTATCAGTCGGTGGGCAGCGGCAGCGGTGTGAAGAGCGTGATTGACCACACCGTCGACTTTGGCGCCAGCGACGCCGCCATGAAGCCGGAGGACATGGCCAAGGTCCAGGAGGGCGTACAACTGTTTCCGATGACCGCCGGCTCCATCGTCATCGCGTACAACCTGAAGGGCGTGGACAATCTGAAGCTTTCCCGCAAGGCGTACACCGGCATTTTTCTCGGCACGGTAAAGCGCTGGAACGATCCGCTTGTTGCGCAGGCCAATCCAGGCGCAAAACTGCCCGATCTGCCCATCAACGTTGTGGTACGCGCCGACAGCAGCGGCACCTCGTTCGTCTTCTCGAAGCACTTGGGCACGGTCAGCCAGGAGTTCAACAAGGACGTCGGCGCCAACACCATGCCCAACTGGCCCGTGGGCACCAAGTCCAAGGGCAATGAAGGAGTGACCGCCAGCCTCATGACCACACCGGGGGCCATCGGGTACATCGAATACGGCTATGCCAAGAGCCAGAAGGTCCCGACGGCTATACTGGAGAACAAGTCCGGCAAGTATGTGGAAGCCAGCACCGCCTCGGGGCAGGCTGCGCTCGCCTCGACCGCGCTTCCCGATGATCTGATTGCCTGGGCCTCAGACCCGGACGCCCCGGATGCTTATCCCATCGTCACCTACACCTGGCTGATCTGCTACAAGAAGTATCCCGACAAGAACAAGCTCCAGGCCATGCAGGACTTGGTGAAGTATGGATTGACTGACGGCCAGAAGGACGCGGAGCCGCTGGGTTATATCCCGCTTCCGCAGAGCGTGGTTGCCAAGGCTACGGCCGCCTTACAGAACATCAGTTAACTAGACGCAGGGGTCCACATCCATGTCCACCAGCTCCGCCGCGCCGCGCCTTGCTGTTCCCCCGTCGGGAGCGGTGTTTGAAGCGCGCAAGGGCGAGATCACTCAGGCTCCCACCCGCGCCCAGCAACTCATTGATCGCGTCTTCCGCGGGACTTGCTTTGCCTTTGCCTGCCTCACCATCGCGCTGGTTACATTCATCATTTTGCGGATCGCGTTCTCCGCGGTGCCGGCAGCTCAGCGCTACGGCCTTGGCTTTCTGTCAGGTCGAGTCTGGGACCCCAGCACCGAACGCTACGGCATCCTGGCGGAGATCTGGGGGACGCTTTTTACGTCTGTGCTCGCACTCATTTTGGGTACCGCGTTTGGGCTTGCCGCCGCCATTTTCTTGAGTGAAGGTTTTCTAGGACAGGTGACCTTCGCTGGCCTTCGCCGCGTGGGGCTGCACCTGCACCCTGTGTGGGGCAAGCTGCCCGACCAACTTGAGCGCCTGCTCAAGAACCTGATCGAGCTGCTGGCGGCGATCCCCAGCGTCGTTTACGGGCTGTGGGGGATATTCGTGGTGATCCCGCTCATCCGCCCGGTCTGCAACTGGCTGCACCTGAAGCTGGGATGGATCCCACTCTTCGCCACCGACCTGAGCGGCCCGGGCGTGCTGCCGGCGGTGATCGTGCTTTCCATCATGGTCCTGCCCACCATCACCGCCATCAGCCGCGATGCTCTGGTTTCGGTCCCACCCAAGCTTCGCATGGCAGCGTACGGGCTGGGCGCCACGCGCTGGGAAGCGATTCTGGCGGTGATTGTGCCGACGGCACTGCGCGGCATCTTCGGCGGTATCGTGCTCGCGCTCGGCCGCGCTCTGGGCGAGACCATGGCCCTGGCTATGCTCGTGGGCAATTCCAATCAGATCAGCGTTTCGCTGTTTTCTCCGGCGAATACCCTGGCCGCGCTGTTGGCGAATAACTTTCCCGAAGCTGGCGCCAAACAGGTAAGCGTGTTGATGTACGCAGCCATGGTGCTGCTGGGAATCACTCTGGTTGTAAACGTAGTGGGAGCACTGATTATTGAGCGCGCCTCGCTGGCGCGGGCAGAGTAGACGACGGCTATGAGCGCAGCCAATCCAGAGATTTCGCCGACTGCTGAGGTACCGAATCCGTTCGCGGGCGTGGATTTTTCCCAGTTGGAGCGCTCTCTGCGCCGTCCGCGCACTTTGATGGACTTCCTGCTGAACGGCGTGGTCACCTGCATGACCCTGCTGGCGCTCATCCCGCTCTTCTCTGTGGTCCTGATGCTGCTCTGGCGCGGAGGCAAGAAGCTAAGTGTCTCCATCTTCACTCAACTGCCACCGGCGCCGCTGGAGCAGGGAGGCGGATTCGGCAACGCTATTCTGGGCACACTGGTGATCGTCGCGCTGGCGGTGCTGATGAGCGTGCCGGTTGGCCTGCTCACGGCCATCTACATCGCACAAGCAAAGGAAAGCCGCGTAGCCGAGATCGTCCGCTTTTGCGCCAAGGTGGCTACGGGTTTCCCATCCATCCTTGCCGGCGTCTTCGCCTACGGCGCCATCGTTCTGGCGACCGGAGGCTACTCGGCCGTCGCCGGCGCGGTGGCCTTATCCATTCTTATGTTGCCCACCATCATCTTGACTTCAGAGGACGCTATCCGCAGCGTGCCGGCGCGCATGAAGGAAGCCGCCATCGGCATGGGCGCAACCCGAGCGCAAACCGTATGGATGGTGCTGCTGCCGACGGCAATCCCGGGCATTTTGACCGGGGTGATGCTCGCGGTGGCGCGCGCAGCCGGTGAAACCGCGCCGCTGCTCTTCACCGCACTTTTCAGCAACTACTGGTTGTGGTCACAGGGACGGGCTGAGCTGATGCAGCCGACGGCATCGCTCGCTGTCCTGATCTACAACTTTGCCAGCATGCCGTTTGAAAACCAGGTCGAACTGGCCTGGGCGGCAGCCTTGGTTCTGGTCTTGCTCGTGCTGGCCGCAAACCTGATCGGCCAGAGCTTGTCGAAGCGTCAGATTCAGCAGATCTAGGAGACCCTTTATGTCGCATGGTAGCGCCTCACGGCAACCCAGCTTCAACGATTCCGGCGTGCAATCGAATGCGCCCGCTGTCCACCGTGACGTGGTTCTCGACTGCCACATTCGAGACCTCTACTACGGCAACTTCAGGGCGGTGCGCGATACCGCGATTCCCATCAAGCGGAACTCGATCACCGCCTTCATTGGCCCCTCAGGTTGCGGCAAAAGCACGGTGCTGCGTTGTCTGAATCGCATGAACGATCTGGTGCGCGGCTTCCGCTTTGAGGGCCACGTCCGCTATCGTGGCCGCGACATTTACGAAGCGGCTGTCGATCCAGTCGCGGTGCGGCGGTTTATCGGCATGGTCTTCCAGCAGCCCAATCCGTTCGCCACCAGCATCTACAACAACGTCGCCTTCGGCCTGCGGTTGAACGGCTTTAAGGGTAATAAGACGGAGAAAGTAGAAAAGGCCCTGCGCGGCGCGGCGCTTTGGGATGAAGTCAAAGACAAGTTGCAGAAAAGCGGCCTGTCGCTCTCCGGCGGCCAGCAGCAGCGCTTGTGCATCGCGCGCGCCATTGCCACCGAGCCCGAAGTGCTTCTGATGGACGAGCCCTGCTCCGCTCTGGATCCCATCGCCACCCGCAAGATTGAAGAGCTCATGCTGGAACTGCGCCAGCGCTTCACCATCGCTATCGTCACCCACAACCTGCAGCAGGCCAAGCGAGTGGCGGACTATACCGGCTTCCTTTACGTGGATACGAGTCAAGGAGGCCGCACCGGGTACCTGGTTGAGTTCGGTGAGTCGCACCAGATTTTTGAGGACCCCAAGCATCAGCATACTCAGGAATACATCCGAGGGGAGTTCAGCTAAGCCTGACTGATCTCAGGGATGGCAACCATGCGCAATTTCTGCCAACGGTCGCTTCTTCGTTCGGCCTTGCTGGCCGCAGTTCTTCTCCTGGCCGGCTTTCTATGCGGCTGTTCCGCCAGGGGTGGCGTGCCCTCGCGCGAGGAAGGTGTCAAACAGAAGCCGGCAGTTCCCGAGGGAGGCATTCTGCTAGAGGGGGCTGGCGCAACCTTCCCCGCCCTGCTGTACAAGAAATGGTTTGGCGTCTATCAACTCGCCCATCCAAAAAACATCATTACCTATGACATCGTGGGTAGTGGGGAAGGCATCCGCCGCTTCATCGGACAGAACGTCAAGGACGAGGACCGAGTCGATTTTGGCGCCAGCGATGCTGCGATGCGCGACGAGGAAATCGCCAAGGTCCCGGGCGGAACGATTCTGGTGCCGGTCACAGCAGGTTGTGTGGCGCTAGCCTACAACCTTCCGAATCTCTCCGCAGACCTGAAGCTTTCGCGGGAAGCCTATGCCGGCATCTTTATGGGCCAGATCAAGAACTGGAATGATCCCCGCATTGCCAAGACCAACCCCGGCGTCCAGTTGCCCAAGCTCACCATCACCACGATCGTCCGCCAGGATGGAAGCGGCACCACGTTTGCCTTCACCAAACACTTGGACGCGATCAATAACGCATGGCGCTCGCAGTATGGGCCCGCCACGCTGGTGAATTGGCCGGGGAACTCGATGCGCGCCAGTGGCAATGAGGGCGTGGCCGGGCGGATTAAACAATCTCTTGGTTCGATCGGATACGTCAGCTACGAGTTCGCACGCCGGGCAGGACTGAAGGTGGCGTTGCTGGAGAATCGTTCTGGGAAGTTCGTAGCTCCCTCCCCAAGCAGTTCCGCGTCGGCATTTGCTGATGCCGAATTGCCGGACAACATGCGGCTCTATGTTCCTGATCCCCCAAGCGCCGACTCTTACCCGATCGTCACGCTGACCTGGATCCTCCTTTACAAGAATTATCCGGACCAGCAGAAGGCAAAGGCGCTCCAGGACCTGTTTCGGTGGTGCCTGACGGAGGGACAGAAATACGCGCCAGAACTGGGCTATACTCCGCTGCCCCAGAACGTGGTCGCGCGGTCGCTGGTCGCCCTGGATGGCTTGCAGTAAGCTCTGTTTCTGCTTGCGCATTGGGGGACCACATGGGACTTGTCAATGTTCTGTTCGGAAGGCCGCTTGCCTCGATTGAGGACCTGGGAGAAAGGATTACACCCGCGCAGGGTATCCCAACCTTCGGATTGGATGCCCTGAGCTCGGCCGCTTACGGTCCGGAAGCGGCATTGACCGTCCTCTTACCGCTGGGCCTGGCCGGCGTCCGCTATATCGCTCCTCTGACCGCCGCCATCATCGTATTGCTGACCATCGTCTATTTCAGCTATCGGCAGACCATCGCCGCGTACCCGACCGGAGGCGGTTCCTACACGGTAGCGAAGGAGAATCTGGGACACCGAGCCGGCTTGCTGGCGGCTGCGGCGCTGATGATTGACTATCTGCTGAACGTTGCGGTCGGCATCTCCGCGGGGATCGGGGCGCTGGTCTCTGCCGTCCCTTCCCTACAAAAGCACACCCTAGCCCTGTGCCTGGTAGTCCTGGCGATTCTGACCATCGTGAACCTGCGCGGAGTTCGCGAAGCAGGCTCGGCCTTCCTTGCACCTACATATCTTTTTGTAGGCACGCTGGGCATGGTGATCGTGATTGGTCTTTACCAGGTCATCGCGACCGGCGGTCATCCGCGCGCAGCGGTAGAGCCTCCCCACCTGCCTGCGGCAACCGGCGCGGTGGGGCTGTGGCTGCTGCTCCGGGCGTTCGCGAGTGGCTGCACGGCCCTGACGGGAGTGGAGGCGGTGAGCAACGGCGTGCAGGCGTTCCGCGAGCCGGTGGTTCCCGCGGCTCGCAAGACCTTGACAACGATTGTTGCGATTCTGATCGGCCTGCTGGCAGGGATTGCGGCGCTCGTCCACTACTACGGCATAACCGCGACGGATCCCGGCCAGCCCGGCTACCAGAGCGTTTTGGCAATGGTGACCGCAGCTGTGGCGGGCAAGGGCATCTTTTACGATTTCACCATGTTCTCGGTGTTGCTGGTGCTTTGTCTTTCGGCGAACACCTCCTTCGCGGATTTTCCCCGGTTGTGCCGCGCGGTGGCCCTCGACGATTACCTCCCGCACGGGCTGGCGGTGCGGGGCCGGCGGCTGGTGTACACCGAGGGCATTTTGGGGCTGGCGATCTTTGCTGCAGCCCTGCTCATCATGTTCGGCGGCGTGACCGACCGTTTGATCCCGCTGTTTGCAGTGGGAGCATTTCTGGCTTTCACGCTATCGCAGGCCGGGATGGTGGCGCATTGGCGGCGAGCGGCGAACGGAGCTGAAGCCATCCACAGCATGCTGATCAACGGGCTGGGGGCGGTGGCGACCGGGATCACGGTGGTCGTCGTGGTGGCTGCAAAGTTCATGGAAGGTGCGTGGGTGGTGGTGCTGCTGCTGCCGGCAGCGCTGATGTTGATGGTGTGGGTGCGTCGCCACTATCAGCAGGTGACGCAGGAATTGCAGGCCAAGGACATCGGCATGGCGCCCAGGCATCCTCCCATCGTGATTGTGCCGATGGAGCGATGGAATGCAGCCACGCAGAAAGCGCTGCGGTTTGCCATGACCTTGTCGCCGGACGTGCAGGCCGTGCACGTCACCTGCGAAGGCGACGACAGCATTCTGGGCGAGTGGCGGAGCGTGGTGGAGGAGCCGGCGCGCGAGGCGGGCGTGTCCGTGCCGAAGCTGGTGAGCTTGGGTTCGCCCTACCGTCTGGTGCTGAAGCCGGTGGTAGAACACGTTCTGAAGGTGGAAAAGGAAAACCGCCACCGCATGGTCGCGGTGGTAGTTCCCACGATGGTAGAGCGGCATTGGTATCACTATCTCCTGCACAACCAACGCGCCGCTGTTCTGACCGCCCTGCTGCTGCTCCGGGGAGAGCGGCGGATCAACATCGTTAACGTGCCGTGGTATCTGCGAGCGTAATTCACCAGGGGTGACGAACAGCCGTCGCGCAACAAATCTGCGCCTTGATTACGCGACCAAATGCCCGTTTCTGTATCTAATCATGTCATTCGGGCGGCACCAGCGACCGTCCCATCGTTCACGAGACCGATTATGGCGAAGCCGATTCTGCTGAGCGTGGATGACGATTCCGATGTCTTGCGGGCGATCGAGCGTGATCTTCGCTCGCAGTACGGCGCTGAATACCGCGTGATCGGAAGCGATTCGCCCGAGGGAGCACTGGATCTGCTAAGGCAGTTGAAGCTGCGGAATGACAGCGTGGCCCTGCTTCTTGCCGACCAGCGCATGCCGCGTATGGACGGCGTCGGTTTTCTGCAGGAAGCAACGCGAATCTTCCCGGACGCGAAGCGCGCCTTGCTTACTGCGTACGCTGACACCAACGCTGCCATTGGCGCCATCAATCAAGCGAACATCAACTACTTCTTCCTGAAGCCTTGGGACCCTCCCAGCGAGCACCTCTATCCGCAATTGGATGACTTGCTCGACGATTGGCAAGCTTCCTACCGTCCGGCATTCGAGGGAATCAGGGTCCTGGGCACGCGCTGGTCGCCGCGATCATATGAGCTGCGGGACTTCCTGGCGCGCAACCACGTCCCCTATCAGTGGATCGACGTTGAGTTTTCTGCCGGCGACCCTGAAACCAAGCGCTTGCTGGAGGCCCTGGGGCCGGAGGCCGCCAACCTCCCGGTCGTACTCTTCCCGGATGGAACGAAGCTTCTCGAGAGCGTACCGACGGAGGTAGCGCAGAAGATCGGCCTGCGCACGCGCGCGCAAACCAGCTTCTACGATTTGGCCATCGTCGGCGGGGGGCCGGCTGGATTGGCGGCCGCCGTTTATGGCGCGTCCGAAGGCCTGCACACCGTCATGATCGAGCGGGAAGCGCCGGGCGGTCAGGCCGGTATGAGCTCGCGCATTGAGAACTACCTTGGATTTCCAACCGGACTCAGCGGTGGCGATCTGGCACGGCGCGCCGTGGTGCAGGCCCAGCGTTTCGGAGTGGAAATTCTGGCCCCGCAAGAAGCGGTTGCGGTCCGTATCGAAGGCTCCTACCGGGTCATCCGGCTCGCCGATGGCAGCGAGATCTCCTGCCACGCGCTGATGATCGCAACCGGAGTGCAATGGCGGCGCCTGGAAGCTCCCGGAATCGACCGGCTGCAGGGGGCAGGCGTTTACTATGGCGGCGGCGCCACGGAAGCGCTCTCCTGCAAAGGCGAAATTGTCTACGTCGTCGGCGGCGCGAATTCTGCAGGCCAGGCCGCGATGAACTTCGCCAAGTACGCCGAGCGCGTCGTCATCCTGGTGCGCGGGAGTTCCCTATCGAGCACCATGTCGCAGTATCTGATCGATCAGATTAAGCTCACGCCCAACATTCAGCTATGGACTCATGCCAGCGTGGCCGAGGTACATGGTGAGACTCGCCTGGAAGAGATATCGGTGCATTGTTTGGACACCAATAAGATCGAGCGCGTGCCGGCGAGCGCGATGTTCATCTTTATTGGAGCGCTGCCGCGGACGGATTGGCTGGCGGATGTTGTCGAACGAGACGAACGCGGGTTCATCCTGACCGGCCCCGATCTCCTCCGGAACGGCCAGGGGCCCATGGGATGGCCGCTGGAAAGAGACCCTTTCTTGCTTGAGACCAACATTCCCGGTCTTTTTGCCGTGGGCGACGTGCGCCATGGTTCCGTAAAGCGGGTGGCTTCCGGAGTCGGAGAGGGATCTGTGGCCGTGCAGTTCATCCATCAGTATTTGAGCAAGGTCTAAATGGTCGAGCCATCGGAATTGCGGCGCGTCCCGGTATTTGCCGATCTTCCCGACGATCAGATCGCGTGGTTCATCAGTCAGTCGCAGGAACTCCCTGTGCAGGTGGGCGATATCTATGTCCGCCAGGGTGACCCCGCCGACGCCATGTATGTGATCCTCGAGGGAGAACTGCAGGTACGAGGTGAGCGGGGTGGCGAAACGTTCCTATTGCAAATAGGGCCAGGCCAGGTCACCGGGGCGCTGCCCTTTTCGAGAATGAAGCAATTCGCCGTTACGGGGAGGGCAGAGACGGATGCCCGCCTGCTGCGGTTTCCGGCTTCGCTGTTTCCGGACCTGGTGCAAAGAATGCCAGAGCTGGCCAAGCGGCTGGTGGGCATAATGTCCGACCGGATCCGTGAATTCACCCGAATAGAGCAGCAGCGAGACCGGCTGGCGGCTTTGGGAAAGCTTTCTGCCGGCCTTGCGCATGAGCTCAACAATCCCGCCGCTGCCGCCAAACGTGCTGCCAGCCAGTTGCGCGACCTGCTGGAACGCTTTAAGGAGGCGAGCCATGAGTTGGGAAGGCGTGAGCTTACTCCAGCTCAGAAAACAGAGATTGAGAAGCTCGAAGCTTCGCTCACCCGGCAAGACCTCGGCCCCCCGCCCGATGCGCTAACCATCAGCGATTTGGAAGATCGGATTGATTCGCTTCTGCGCAGTCACGGACAGAACGACTTGTGGCAACTGGCAGCCGGCCTGGCGCGAAGGAACGTTCAGCCGGAAGTGCTGGAATCGCTGTTCGCGACCCTCGATACCGGCACCGCACGTGCCGCTCTGGTCAGGATCGCGGCTGCGGTCGAAGTTGCGAGTCTGCTGAACGAAATTGAGAACAGTACGTCGCGAATCTCTGACCTGGTGCTCGCTATCAAGGAATACACCTTCATGGACCAGGCTCCGGTGCAGAATGTGGATATCGTCAAGAGCCTCGAAACCACGCTGACCATCTTGAACCACAAGCTCAAACGCGGAGTGGTGGTGCATCGCGACTACCAGCGCGTCCCTCTGCTGGTGAACTCATTCGGGAGCGAGCTGAACCAGGTCTGGACCAACCTCATCGACAATGCCATTGACGCGATGGGCGGAAAGGGCGAACTCCGCGTCCGGACCTATCGCGAGGACAGTTGCGTGGTGGTCGAGATTGGCGATAACGGTCCGGGGATTTCTCCCGAGATAGAGCCGCACATATTTGAGCCCTTTTTCACAACCAAGGGGGTCGGGGAGGGCACCGGGCTCGGTCTCGACACGGTCCAACGAATCGTGAAGAAGCACAAGGGCAATATCCAGGTCATTTCAAAAGCCGGCGACACCCGTTTTCAAGTGTGGCTTCCGCTGGCGGACGGAGAGCGGCCCTCGTGACTGACTCGAGTGCTCCACTCCTCGCGCCCGCTGGACCCGGAATTGAGCCTCGCTGGACGCGAGGCGCCAAAACCGCCGTCGGGACCGCTTATTCAACCTCCAGTCGCGTCTGGTATACGCACGACCACGGGTGTGTCACCGAAGTTTATTACCCTACGATCGATTCCCCGCAGATCCGCGACCTGCAATTTCTGGTCACCGACGGCGAAAGCTTTTTTCACGACGAGCGCAGGAACTTCGTCGGAGAGATCGATTGCATTTCGGAGACGGCACTCGGTTTTGAGGTCGTCCGACGAGAGAAGCAAGGCCGATACAGCATCCACAAGACCATCCTTGGAGACCCGCATCAGAACTGCCTTCTCATTCGTACGCGGCTGGAAGCGCCCGCGGAATTGCTGACCAAGCTGCGGATGTATGTCCTTTGCGCGCCCCACCTTGAGATCGGAGGGTGGCATAACAATGGCGAGGTGCTGCGAAAACGAGGGCGCAAATTCCTGGTCGCGCATAAGGGGAACACGTGGCTGGTGCTGGGCGCAACCGTCCCGCTTACAGAGTGTTCCTGCGGTTTTGTTGGCGTGAACGACGGCTGGAGGGACCTGGCTGACAATTATCGTCTGGACTGGCAATACCAGGCGGCCCTGGATGGCAACATCGCCCTGACGGGAGGTCTCGACCTTTCCCGCGGCGCCGAATTCACGGTCGGCTTGGCATTTGGCGCCACCAGGCACGACGCGCTCAGTAGTCTGGCACAGTCGTTGAGCATCCCCTTCGAACAGATACGCGACACCTTCATCCGGCAATGGCAGCGGACCTCCAGGCGGTTTTCGCTGGCCGCGGGAGCCAGCGATTCCAAATTGTTCGAGCGCAGCGTCAATCTGCTGCTCGCGCACGAGGACAAGACCTATCCCGGCGCAACGATCGCCTCGCTTAGCATTCCCTGGGGCGAAGACAAGAGCGACGATGAACTGGGCGGCTACCACCTGGTGTGGAC
>Ga0187778_10000020_pt1 | contig 91876 bp, 78 predicted proteins | sample 1015_Q2_SP5_20_M_FD_132418 | JGI IMG/M metagenome (GOLD analysis project Ga0187778, IMG submission 132418) | Tropical peat soil microbial communities from peatlands in Department of Meta, Colombia - 1015_Q2_SP5_20_MG | ecosystem: Environmental > Terrestrial > Soil > Wetlands > Peat | place...
CATGGAAATGCGCCGGCAAAGCGACACGGCTGCGCGCCGGGCCCGCGACGTCCTGATCGAAGCGTACGCCGGTTTCAACGCCAAGTTCGGCCGCGGCGGGGAGCCATTCATCGAGCGCTACATGATGGACGACGCCGAGATCGCCATCGTCGGGATGGGAACGCTGGCCATGCCCGTGAAAGTCGCCGTGCGCAAACTGCGAGAGCAAGGCAAGAAGGTGGGTTTCGTGCGGGTCAGATGGTTCCGGCCGTTCCCCACCCCCGAGCTGCAGAACGCGCTCGCAGGCGTGCAGGCGGTCGGGGTCATCGACCGCGACTTCAGCTTTGGTTCGCCTTCGTTCAGCGGCGTGCTGGCCAACGACCTCCGGTCCGCTCTCTATCCGCTGAAGAAGCGGCCCAAGATCCTGTCGTTCATCGCCGGTCTCGGCGGACGCGAGGTCAGCACCGACGATGTCATCGATGTCGCCAGCAAGGCGTACGCCGCCGCGGACGGCACCATCGGTGAACAGGACACCTATTGGCTGGGCGTAAGGGAGTAGTGATCATGGACACGGAACTCAAAAATCTGGCCGATTTCACTTCGCCGCAGGTTCTCGAGCCCTGGAAGGGCATCAAGAAGGTCGCCCATGAGGAGTACTACACCTCCGGTCACCGCACGTGTCAGGGATGCGAGTCGGCCCTTGGCATGAGGCTCATGGCCAAGGCAGCCGGCCCGCGCTCGATCGTGCTTGGAGCCACGGGCTGCATGTATGTGGCCAACACCACTTACTACTCGACGCCGTGGGTGGTGCCGTGGATGCATACGCAGCTCGGCTCAGCAGGCTCGGGCGCCACCGGCACGGCCGCCGCATTGCGGGCGCTGATGCGCAAAGGCAAGATGAGCAAGGAGCCGATCAACGTCATCGCCTTCTGTGGCGATGGCGGCGGCGCCGACATGGGGCTCTCCGCCATTTCGGCGGCGTTGCAGCACACGCATTACAACCTGCTCATCTACATGTACGACAACGAGTCCTACGCCAACACGGACATCCAGGTGTCGGGCTCATCGCCGTACGGCGCGAACACGAGCTTCAGCCCGCCAGGCAAGGCGCACCGCATCATGCACAAGCGCTGGAAGAAGAATACGGCGGCGATGCTGGCGGCAGGCCATCCGGAGTGCAGGTACGTCGCGACGGTCGTCTCGACCAATGCGGTCGACACCCTGAACAAGGTGCGCCGGGCGTTGAGCATCGGTGGGCCCACGTTCATCCACTCGCTCAATCCCTGCCCCAAGGGCTGGGACTACGATCCCAAGTATTCCTATGAGATCGGCGAGCTTGCGGTAGAAACCGGCGTCTGGCCGCTCTACGAAGTCGAGGATCACAAGCTCAAGATGTACGGCAAGAGCAAGCACATCGCGAGTGGAGCGGCAGAACGCAAGCCGGTTCGCGAGTACCTGACGAGGCAGGGACGCTTCGCACACTTCACCGAGGAAGACATCGCGTACTTCCAGGCGAAGACCGACGAGATGTGGGACAAGTGGCTGCTGCCGGGGGTGATCCCGTTCGCGCAACCATAGCTCCGATGTTGGTGTCATTCCGAGGAGCGAGAGCGACGAGGAATCTGCTGTCAGGAATCATCGGTTGGATGCAACAGCAGATCCCTCACTCGCGTTCGGGATGACACGCTAAGGGGAGCGGATTGCTCGCTGAGCAGGAGGATGAGATGACGACGATCGTAACCGACAATTGCCAGGGCTCACGCTTCACCGACTGTGTCACCGTGTGTCCCGTCCACGCCTTCCACGGCGATGACGAGATGCTCTACATCGACCAGGAGGTCTGCATCGACTGCGGTGCGTGCATCCCGGTCTGTCCTGTCCAGGCGATCTACGAGGAGCCCATTCCGGAGGACAAGCAGCACTGGATTGCAATCAACGAAAGCCGGGCGCCAGGACTGCCGGTGATACTAAAGAAGCAGGATCCCTATCCGGGCGCGGAGGAGCGGAAGAAGGAACTGGGCTTCGCCTAGAACGAACGACCCTCGCTCGCCTGATGGGGTTTCGACGATGGCTCCACTCGGAACTGCGCAGAACCCGGTGCGGGCCGCCATCGTCGGCAGCGGGCCGAGCGGCTTCTATGCCGCGGAGGCTTTGTTCGACTCAGACCAGGTCGTCCTGGTCGACATGTTCGAGCGCCTCCCCTCCCCCTTCGGCTTGGTGCGCAGCGGCGTAGCGCCGGATCACCCCAAGCTCAAGCAGCCCATTCAGCTCTATCAGAAGATCGCCGAGTCGCCCAATTTTCGATTTCTCGGGAACGTCACGGTCGGGCGCGATCTGAGCGTCGAAGAGCTGCAAAGGTGCTACCACGTCCTCATCTTCGCCTGTGGCGCGGAGGCCGATCGGCGACTCGGCATCCCAGGCGAGCACCTTGCCGGCAGCCACACGGCCACCGAGTTCGTGGGCTGGTACAACGGACACCCCGACTACCGGGATCGGGAGTTCGATCTCTCGCACGAGACGGCGGTGGTCATCGGGCAAGGGAACGTGGCGGTGGATGTCTGCCGCATCCTGTGCAAGACCATGGACGAGCTCGTGCACACGGACATCGCCAGCCACGCGATCGAAGTCCTCGCGCAGAGCAGGATTCGAGACGTCTACATGATCGGACGCCGCGGACCGGCGCAGGCGAAGTTCACCCACCAGGAGCTCCGAGAGCTCGGGCAGCTCAAGGATTGCGATCCAATCGTGGCACGAGGGGAGCTCGAGCTCAATCCACCGAGCCGCGAGGAGCTCCTGGACAAGAACAACAGGGCGGGCGGCAAGAGCTACGAAGTGCTGCAATCGTTCGCTGCCCGCTCTGCACCGACGCGGTCCCGTCGCTGCCACATCCGATTCCTGCGCAGCCCCCTCGCGCTCGAAGGCGAGGGAAGGCTCGAGCGCGTGCTGCTCGCAAGGAATCGCCTGGAGGGGACTCCATCGCAGCAGGTTGCGCGAGAGACGGGAGAGGTGGAGAGGCTTGAGTGCGGGCTGCTGTTTCGCAGCATCGGCTATCGCGGCACCGCGATTTCGGGCGTTCCCTTCGATGCGCGTCAAGGCATCTTTCCCAATCGGGACGGACGCATCGTCGACGGGCAAGGCAACGCCCTCCCTGGTATGTACGCGACCGGCTGGATCAAGCGCGGCCCGACCGGCCTCATCGGAACCAACCGTGCCGACAGCCTGGCAACGGTGGCGGCGCTGCAGGCGGACTTGCCGCATCTTTCCACGACCGTGAAAGCCGGCGCCGACGGACTGCTGCCTCTGCTGCAAAGCCGTGGGGTGCGCGTCGTGAGCTACGCCGACTGGCAGAAAATCGATGCCGCGGAGGTTCGGCGCGGCGAGAGCGCAGGCAAGCCGAGGGAGAAGTTCACTCGCGTGCACGAAATGATGCAAGCCATTGAGCCGCCAACTCCTCCCCGTCGACTGGCCGTGGAACTCGCGGGCACTGCGCTCGCCATGGTGAGCAATCTTGCAGAGAACCCGCGCTAGCGGCTACATTTGACGTCCATGATCGGAAGTCGGAAGCACAAGCAAGGAGGTACGAACATGACCGGCCTTTCAGCGCAAGCCGAGCCCCACGGCATTTTTCAGGCAAGGCACGAGTCGGTGATGAACGAAGCACGCCGCATGGCCAGAAGCGGCGAGTACGCCGATGCGCGACAGATCGAGATCGCGCTGAGAGAGGCCGACCTCGCCGAATCACTCGACGTTCTCGGCGGAGCCGAGGCCCGGGCCGAGCTCGACGAGCTTTGTCGCGACGCGCGCGCGGGGCGCTGATCAGGGAAGCGGACGGCCTCCGGACTGGACGCCTCCGACGGTGCCGCCTCACTCGGCTGCGGCCGCAAGCGATCCCGCGTCGGGTGCAGGTTGCCGATGATGCTCCGCGCCCAGCAGCATGTAGACCGCGGGGACGACGAACAGCGTGAACAGAGTGCCGATCGACAGGCCGGTGAAGATCACCAGGCCCATGGCGTGCCTGCCGGCGGCGCCCGCGCCCGCAGCGATCACCAGCGGCACGACGCCGAGCACCATCGCCGCGGTCGTCATCAGGATCGGCCGCAGGCGCACCGCCGCGGCTTGCTCGATCGCTTCGCGCTTGGACCTGCCCGCGAGCTGAAGCTGGTTGGCGAACTGCACGATCAGAATGCCGTGCTTGCTGACCAGGCCCATCAGCGTCACCAGACCGACCTGGGTGTAGATGTTGATCGTCGCGAGCCCCAGGTTGATGAAGATCAGCGCCCCGAACAGCGCCATCGGCACGGAGACCAGGATCACAACGGGATCGCGGAAGCTCTCGTACTGCGCGGAGAGCGCCAGAAAGACGATGATGATCGCGAACATCAAGGTGATCGCGAAGCCGCCCGACTCCTGTATGAATTGACGCGACGGTCCGGCGTAATCGATCTGGTAGCCCGACGGCGCTACTTCCTGGATCGTCTTGCGCAGGAAATCGAGCACCTGCTTCTCCGACACCGCAGGTGAAAACACACCCATGATCGTTGCCGAGTTCAACTGCTGGAAGTGATTGATGCCCTCGGGGACGATGTCGGTCTTCTGCTTCGCAATCGTCGACGCCGGCAGCAGCGAGCCATCGGGCGTGCGGATGTAATAGTCGAGCACCTGCGACGGATTGAGCCGGTCGGTCTGCAGCACCTGCGGGATCACCTTGTACGAGCGGCCGGCGATGGAAAAATAGTTGACGTACCCGCCGCCCAGCGCGGCGCCCAGCGCCGCGCCGACGTCCTGCTGTGTCATGCCGAGCGTCCACAGCATGTCGCGATCGAAGGCGACGGTGGTTTGCGGCTTGTCGAGCTTGAGATCGGTGTCGACGTAGAAGAAGATGCCGCTCGCTTTCGCCTTGTCCAGCACTGCCTGAGCGGCCTCGTTCAGCCGTTCGAACGGTTCCGTAGTCTTGATCACGATCTGCACCGGCAGGCCGCGCGCACCGGGAAGAGCCGGGAACTGAAACGCCGCGACGCTCGCGCCGGCGATCGTGCCCCACTCCTTCTGCAGCACCTGTTGCAGCTCGGCGGCGCTGCGCTTGCGCTCCTCCCAGGGCTTGAACAGCACTCCACCGATGCCCTGGTTGACGGTCGGCACCCCGGTGATCTGGAACATCTGGTCGTACTCGGGCAGGCTCTTCGAAAGCTCGAAAACCTGGTTTGCGTAGGTCAGCATCTGCTGCGGCGTGGCATTCGGCGGGCCGAGCACGTTGGCGAGCACGATGCCCTGGTCCTCCTGCGGTGAAAGCTCGGCCTTGGAAGTCATGAACAGGTAGACCGTTCCCCCCAGCAGCAGGAGCCCCATGATCACGATTACGATCCAGGTGTCGAGCAGGCTGTGCAGCGCCCGCGCGTAGCCGCGATGCAATCGGCCGAACTGGCGATCGATGAACTTCACGAACCGCCCGGACTCCTGCTCCGAGCGGAAGATTCGCGACGTCATCATCGGCGACAGCGTCAGGGCGACGATGCCCGATACCGTCACCGCGGCCGCGAGCGTGAAGGCGAATTCGGTGAACAGAGCGCCGGTCAATCCGCCCTGAAAGCCGATCGGGATGTACACCGCGACCAGCACGATGGTCATCGCGATGATCGGCCCACCGAGCTCGCGCGCGGCCTGAATGGAGGCGTCGAACGGCGACTTGCCTTCCTCCTTCATGTGCCGGTCGACGTTCTCGACGACGATGATCGCGTCGTCGACGACGAGTCCGATCGCCAGCACCAGCGCGAGGAGCGTCAGCAGGTTGATCGAATAGCCCAGCACCAGCATGCCGAAGAAAGCGCCGATCAGCGACAGCGGCATCGCGATCAAGGGGATGGCGACGGCGCGCACGCTCCCCAGGAAGAGGAAGATGACGATGCTCACGATCACCAGCGCCTGGATCAGCGTCTTGACCACCTCGTCGATCGAGCTGCGGATGAACTTGGTCGAGTCGTAGACGATCTCGCCGGTGACGCCGTTGGGCATCTGGGACTGGATCTCCGGAAACACGTCCCGCACGCGCTTGGCCACGTCGAGAACGTTCGCGTCGGGTGCCACCTTGATGCCGATGAACACCGCATTGCGTCCGCCGAACGCGGTCGTGAAATCGTAGTTCTCGGCGCCCAGCGTGACGTTGGCCACGTCCTCCAGACGCACGAACGCCCCGTCCTTCTGCTTTACGACAAGTTGCTTGAACTCGTCGACCGAGTGGAGGCTGGACCCGGCGGTGAGATCGACGCTGACCATCTGTCCCTTGGTCGTTCCCAGCGCGGCAAGGTAATTGTTGTTGCCCAGTGCCGCGCGGACATCCGATGCGGTGACGCCGTAGGCCGCCATGCGTTGCGGATCGAGCCAGGCGCGCAGCGCGAACTGCCGTGCACCCAGTATTTCAGCGGTCTGGACGCCTTCGACCGAATCGAGCTTGGGCTTGACCACCCGCAGCAGATAGTCGGTCACGCCATTGTTGGGAGGACGTCGCTGAAGAAGCCCATGTACATGGCGTCGATGGTCTGGCCGACCTGGACGGTGAGCACCGGCTGCTGGGATTCGGGCGGAAGCTGGTTCTTCACCGAGTTGACCTGAGTGTTGATCTCGGTCAGCGCGCGGTTCGCGTCGTAGTTCAGGCGCAGGGTGGCGATGATCGTCGACACCCCCAGCGAGCTCGTCGAGGACAGGTAGTCGATCCCCTGCGCCTGCGCGATCGCGCTTTCGAGCGGCTGGGTGATGAAGCCGGCGACCGTCTCGGCGTCCGCACCGTAATACGCCGTGCTGATGGTGACCACCGCGTTCTGCGTCTTGGGAAACTGCCGGACGGACAGGCTGACCAGCGAGCGTACCCCCAGCACCAGGATCAGCAGGCTGACGGTGGTCGCGAGGACGGGCTTGCGGATGAAGATGTCGGTGAAGTAGCTCATCGCGTGCCTTATTGTTCCTGCGGCTTCGGATTCGGACTGTTGGCAGGCTGTACCGAGTTGTTGATGATGACCGGCGTTCCGTTCTTGAGCTTCACCTGGCCGCTGGTCACCACCTGGGCACCGGGCTCGACGCCCTTCAATATCGCGACCTGATCGCCGCGGGTAGGGCCCGTCGTCACGAAGACCTGCTGGGCGATCATCGGCGCGTTGCCCTTGTCGTCCTTCTTGTCGGACGGCTTGATCACGAACACCGTATTGCCGTAGGGATTGAAGGTGATCGCGGTCTGTGGCAGCGTCAGGTAGCGCTGCTCATCGCCGGCGTCGATCTTCACGTTGGCGAACATTCCGGGAAGGAGCTGGCGCTTGGCGTTGGGAATCGTCGCTTCGACCTGGACATTGCGTGTGTTCGGGTCGACCCTGGGATTGATGGCATTGATCTTTCCGGGGAAGCTCACGTCCTTGTAGGCGTCGGTGGTAATGGTCACCTTCTGGCTGATCGCGATCTGCGGCAGCTGCTGCTGCGGCAGGTAGAAGTCCACGTAGATGGGGTCGATGGTCTGCAGCGTCACCAGCTTGTCGCCAGCGTTGAGATACTGGCCAGGATTGACGGTGCTGATGCCGAGCTTTCCGGAAAACGGCGCGCGGATGGTCTTTTTTTCGATCAGCGCCTGCTGCTGGGAAACCTGAGCCTGCTTACTCTTGAGATCTGCGGCGTCGGCGTCGACCTGCGCCTTGGGGATCGCTTCGATGTCGAATTGCGCCTTGTCGCGATCGTACACCGTCTGCGCCAGATCGGCCGCCGCCTGCAGTGAGTGCAACTGCGCCACGTCGGAATCGATGTTGAGCTGAGCCAGCAACTGACCGGCAGTCGCCTCGTCGCCGGACTTGAAGTTAACCGATCGCACCAACCCCGCGACCTCGGTCGTGACGTCGACCCCGCGCACGGCGCGCAGGGTTCCCACCGCACTGAGCTGCGGTTGCCACTGCTGATAATCCACAGCCATGGCTGTGACCGTTGCCGCGGGCACCGGCGCGCTGGCCATGTACTTCTGCATCATGTAGCCCTTGAATGAATTGAAGCCGACCAGGCCTCCCAGCACGATCGTCACGAGCACCAGCATGATCACCATGCGCTTTTTCATCGCCTGTCTCTCCGTTCGCCGTCTTTGAAGCGTGCGTTCACGGGCGCTACTTGGTTGCCGCCGCGGTTGCTTCGCGATTCCACCAGCCCCCGCCGAGCGCCTGGAACAGCGCGGCCGTATCTGCAAGCCGCGTCGCCTGCGCCTGCGCCAGCGCCAGCTTTGCCTGCTGGTACTGGCGTTGCGCGATCAGCAGCGCGAGGTAGCTCGCGCCCCCCAGCTGGAATTGGCGGGTGGTCAAGTCGAGGGTCTGCCGTGCAGCCGATTCAGCCTCGGCCTGAGCGCTCAGCGCGCGCGCATCGGTCTCGAGCGCTCGCAAGGCGTCTGCGACGTTCTCGAATCCCTGAAGCACCGTCTCGCGGTACTGCGCATTCGCCGCATCGTAGGCGGCGATCGCGGCCCGCCGTTGAGCTTCGAGGGCTCCGCCATGAAACAGCGGCTGCAGCAGGCCGGCGCCGATGCTCCACACGCTCGGGCCGGCGAATATATCGTGAAACTGGTTGGTGGCGGAACCGAACGCCGCCGAGAGCGTGATCTTGGGGTAAAGATTGGCGGTGGCCACCCCGATCTGCGCGCTCGCCTGATGCAGCAATGCTTCCGACGCACGTATGTCCGGCCGCTGGCGCACCAGCTCCGAGGGCACCGTGACCGGCAACTCCTGCGGCAGCGCCAAGGAATCGAGTTCGAACGTGGGCAGAGCAGCCTCGCTCGGCAGGCGGCCGACAAGCACCGCGAGCTGATGGCGCGTGCGCGCGAGATCGCGCTCGAGCGGCGGCAAGGTGGCGCGCGTCTGCTCGAGCTCGGTCTTGAGCGCGAGCACGCCGAGACGGGCAACCGCGCCGAGCTGGTATTGGCGCTGGGTGAGGTCGAGCTGCTTTTCCTCTGCTGCGATGATGTCGCGGGTTGCGCTTATCTGCGCGCGCAGCTGAGCTTCTTTGACAGCGGCGGTGACGATGTTCGACGTCAGCGCGAGATACGCTCCTTCGAGCTGAAAGCTCTGGTAGTCGACCAGCGCCTGCACGCCTTCGATCTCGCGCCGGCTGCCGCCGAAGACATCGAGCAGGTAGGAGACGTTCACCGACGCGTTGTAGAGGTTGAAGACGTTGGTGGCTCCACTCGTCCCGCCGAGTTGTGCAGCGGAGATCTTTTCGCGCGTTGCGGAGAGGCTCGCGTCGACCTGGGGATAGAGCAGCGTGCCGCTGCTGGCGATCAGGTTCTCCTTCGCTTCGCGCAGCGTCGCTTGGGCGGCGGCGAGGTCAGGGCTGTCGGCGATGGCTTGGCGGATCAAGCGATCCAGCGGCTCCGAGCGATACAGCGCCCACCATTGCGCGGGAATGTCGGCCCCGGGAACCAGCCGTTGCGCCTCTCCCGCGGTAACCGGCGAGGATATCGTCTCCTGGGGCATCGGCGTTTCGGTGTAACGGGACGTGCTCGGCGCGTCTGGCCGGCGGAAGTCCGGCCCGACAGTGCAGCTTCCAAGGGTGGCCACCGCGGCACAAGCCGCGAGCGCTTTGAGAATATTGTTCACTGTGCCCGTTTCCGACGAGGCTGCACGAGGCGCGATGATCGAATGCATGTCAGGCTGCATTGGTCTTCTTCCCGTCAAGAGGGCGAATTCACCTGCGCGAGGCGCACCCGCCGCCGGGAGCGGCGGCGTTGCGTGAGTCGAGAACCTGTCTGAAGTCCGACGAGAGCCCGATCAGGTAGGCACCTTTCGCTGCCGGCGCCCATTCGATGGCGCGATATTCTCCGTAGCTCATCGCGACCGCAGCCAGAATTCCGACGACGATGGCCCGTGCGCCATTGCGCGAACGAGCCTGCTCCTTCACGGCACAGCGACCGCGAATGCGTTCGTGCGGAACGCCTTCCACGACCTGCGATGCGTCGCTCCCGCCGTTGCAAATAGTCCGTATCGGCATGGCTATGAATGCCTAATCAACAAAACGCCTGAAAACAAATATCAGCGATTGGCGAGCATGCGCTGCAGCAGAGCCTCGAGCTGCTTCGCCTCGGTCCTGCTGAACCCGCGCAGGAAGCGATTATTGACGCTTGCCGCCTTCGCGATCAGCTTCGGATACACCGCCCTGCCTTCCGCGGTGAGCTCCAGATTCACCCGCCGCCGGTCATCGGCAGAACGTATTCGCCGAACGAAACCCTTGCGCTCCAGCCGATCGATCATGCGCGTCATCGCCCCTTGATCGTACGAAACGCTCTTGCACAGGCCGGAGGCCGAGTCCGCGTCGCTATCGGCAAGCATGACCAGGACGACGAACTGCGCCGCGGTAATTCCCAGGGGCGCCAGCTCCGCGTCGAGCGCCTCCCCCATCGACATTCTCACCTGCGTGAGCAGGCGACCGACGCAGTTGCGCGGCTCGAAGCTCCTCGGGTCGTAGATGGCACTCGCTGCCAAAGCTGTCTTGACTGCCATGTCCCGATTATATTGTCTAGGCAATAATTGTCAAGGCTCTATTTGTCCAGGCAGTTAACATGGCTTCGTAAGCGATTGATTCCCAGACGCCAATTTGCGCGTCATCCCGCGACAAGGGGCTCGCTGCGGAAGTCGCGTGAGACTGATCCAGTGTTCGAGTCAGCTCGCATGAATTTCCTCTGCCGCGACAGAGCGCCGACGCCGGCCCTGACGGGTTGCCTCCCCCAAGTCAGACCGCGCAGTATCATTCGATGTTCCGGAGCTGGTGCCGCTGAAGACGCCACGAAGCCGCGCGAGCCATCTCCGTCCCCTGCGGTCCAGCAGGCACGATCATTGCGTCATTCGCGGTTGAACAGGAATCGCGGACGGGAGGATCCGATGGCTGTCAGACACGAAGCCGCTGTCGCCACTCTGCAGGCACCACGGCGTTTGCCGCGGGTGCACTGCTTCCGCTTTGTAAGTTTTGCAGACTGTTGCAGCAAAGATTCCCTCGCATGGCAATCCAAGACCCGGCCTTGGCTCTCGCGCGAGTGTCGGCCATGAGCGCGCAAGATCGTATTCGATCGCTGCGCCTGTCGCTGCGCTTCATCGCGCCGCTGGTGCTGACGCTGGCGCTGCTCGGTTACGCGTTGCTCCCGGTCGTCGACCGCCTGACGCTGCGCTGGTGGGTGAACGACCTGGACATCCGATCGCAACTTGTCGCCAACACGCTCGAGGAGCAGCTCGCCGAGCTTGTCGATCAGGGAGCTTCGATCAAGATCAATCAGTTGTTCACGCGTGCGCTCCAGGACCAGCGACTCTACGCGCTGGCGTTTTGCGACGCCAACGACCGGCTGCGTTACGAGACGACGACCTACCCGCTGTCGCTCGGATGCAACCCCCCGGCGGGCACCGCAGGAGACAGTCCCTCCGTCGTGCGCCTCCCACAAGGCCCGCTGCACGTAGTCAAGCATCCCATCTTTCAGGGCAGCGAGGCCATCGGCTCGCTCATCCTGGTTCACGACATGAGCTTCGTCGAGCGTCGAAGCGCCGATACCCGACGCTACCTGATCGGGCTGTTCGTGGTGCTGGGCGTCATCATCTCGCTGGTGACGGTGTCCATCGCCCATCTGTCCTGGCGTGGCTGGATCGCGGGTGCACGTGCGCTGCTGCGCGGCGAAGGCATCCTCCAACCCTTCGCACAGCGCGAATCGTCCGACATGCATCCACTGGCGAGCGACCTCCGCGCCCTGTTGCGCGATCTCGACATGAGCCGACGCATCCGCGAGGACGGTGCGACGTGGAGCCCGGAGATGTTGCGCGGCGTGCTGCGCGACAAGCTGCTGGGCGACGAGATCCTGGTGGTATCGAACCGCGAGCCGTTCATCCATGTGCGCAGCGACGGGCATATCGCGGTGCAGCGACCCGCGAGCGGGCTGGTGACCGCGCTGGAGCCGGTCATGCGCGCGTGCTCGGGGACCTGGATCGCGCACGGCAGCGGCAATGCCGATCACGACACTGTCGATGACCGCGACCGTGTACGCGTGCCGCCGGAAAAGCCGAGCTATACGCTGCGCCGCGTGTGGCTTTCCCCCGAGGAAGAGCGAGGCTACTACGAAGGTTTCGCCAACGAGGGACTGTGGCCGCTGTGCCACATCGCCCACGTGCGTCCGGTGTTCCGCTCCGGCGACTGGGAGGAATATGTGAAGGTTAACCGCCGCTTCGCCGACGCCGTCCGCGCGGAAGCCCGCACCGAGGATCCGGTGGTCCTCGCTCAGGACTATCACCTGGCGCTCCTGCCGCGGCTCATCCGCGAGCGGATGCCGAAGGCGACCATCATCACCTTCTGGCACATTCCCTGGCCCAACTCGGAATCCTTCGGGATCTGCCCGTGGCGCGAGGCGCTGCTCGACGGCATGCTCGGGAGCACGATCCTGGGGTTTCACACGCGCTTCCACTGTCAGAATTTCGTGGAGACCGTCGACCGCTACCTCGAGGCGCGCATCGAGCGCGAATCCTCGACGATCTCCTACGGCGGGCGGCTGACGCGAGTCGAGCACTATCCAATCTCGATCCAGTGGCCGCCGGAATGGATGGACACACAGCTTCCCGTGCCGTTGTGCCGCGCGAAGGTCCTGCGTGTCGAGAAGCTTGCAGACGACGTGATGCTGGGTGTCGGCGTCGATCGCCTTGACTACACCAAGGGTATCCTGGAGCGTTTTCTCGCCATCGAGCGCATGCTCGAGCTGCACCCTGGCTTGCTAGGCCGGTTCGTGTTCGTGCAGATCGCGGCACCGTCGCGCTCGTCGCTCGACGAATACCGCAACTTCGAAGGTCGGGTGCGTGCCCTGGCGGCGCGTATCAACGCGCGCTTCGGCCGCGATGGCTGGGAGCCGATCCGGCTCAAGGTGGAGCATCACCCGTCGCAAGTCTGCAACGAGTACTACCGCGCCGCCGAAGTTTGCGTGGTGACGAGCTTGCACGATGGAATGAACCTGGTCGCCAAGGAGTACATCGCTTCTCGCGACGACGAACAGGGCGTGCTCGTGCTGTCGCAGTTCACCGGTGCGGCGCGCGAGCTCCACGATGCGTTGCTGGTCAATCCGTACCACAACGAGCAATGCGCGCACGCTGTGTACCGCGCGCTGACCATGCCGCCGGACGAGCAGCGTCTGAGGATGCGCAGCATGCGCAGGCTGGTGCAGGAGTTCAATGTCTACCGCTGGGCGGGTGCGATGCTGCTCGACGCGGCGCGGCTCCGTCAGCGGCAACGCGTCGCCGAGAGAATCAGGGAGCACGGGCGCACGGCGGACGCGGTCGGGGCATGAGGTACGCGCTGTCCGCGCACGGGCTGAAGCGCCTGCGCGAATGGATGCGAAACCGACCCCTGCTCGCCTTCGACATCGACGGCACGCTGGCGCCTATCGTCACGCGTCCATGGAACGCCCGCGTTCCCGACGCGGTGCAGAGGCACCTTGCCATGCTTGCCGAATGGACCTCGGTCGCCATCGTCACCGGTCGGGCGGTCGCGGACGCGCAATCGATGCTCGCGTTCCACCCGCGCTACCTGATCGGCAATCATGGCGCCGACGGCGTTCCCGGATTCGAAGGCGCCGCAGCCGCGTTCGCCCGCACCTGCCGGACGTGGCTCGACCAGGTCGGCGCAGCGGGCGAGGCGTGGCGCGACCTACGCGGGGTGACGCTGGAAGACAAGACTTATTCGCTCGCCTTCCACTTTCGCCACGTGCGTGTTCCGGCACGCGTGCAGGCCCTGCTCGAGCAGCGGGTTGCGCGGCTCGTGCCGCGGCCGACTCTGATGCACGGCAAGAGGGTGCTCAACCTCATCCCGCCCGGCGCTCCTGACAAGGGCGACGCTTTGCAGGCGTTGCTCGAGCATTCGCGCTGCGACCGGGCGTTGTACGTCGGCGACGACGCTTCCGACGAGGCGGTGTTTCGCCTGCGCTTGCCAGCCGTGTTAACGGTGCGGATCGAGCGCCACCGCGGGAGTGCGGCAGATCTGTACCTCCGGCAGCAAGGCGAAATCGCGCGGCTGGTACCCGAGCTCGCGCGCATGTGCCTCGAGCCGGGCGGGCTTGGCGAACGCCGCCGCCAGGAGGGCCCCGGCTTAAGCGCCAAGCCGCCACTCAATCCCAGACGCCGATGGTCTCCGGGCCCACTGTCCGTGCGCCGAGCACGGTTCCGTCCGCGGCGAGGACCCTGATCCCCGTTGTACCGCCCCGCCCCCTGGCGACATCGGACGCAAACTCGATTGCATCGTGCTTCTCGGCGAAGCTCGATAAGGAGTCGCCACGCGTGTCGTCGAATACCACCCAGTCGCCATCGATGCTGCGGCGCACTTCGAAAATGGTCTCATCCATCTCGATATCCTCCTTCGAAGCCGCAACCCTGGTCACGGCCCGAGCAGCTCGCCCCACGGCTTGAGCGCTTCGATCTGGTCACACACGCTCTTGATCGCTACCGTCACCGGGACGGCGAGCAGCAGGCCCCATCCGCCCCACACCATTCCCCAGAACAACAGCGAAACGAAGACCGCCATGGCGTTCATTCTGGCGGTGCGGCCCAGCAGCCACGGCTGCACTCCAAGGCCGAAGGCGCCCCCCACGGCGAGAGTGATGCCCGCGGCAAGAAGTGCGGCGCCGGCCGTTCCGAACTGCCCGAAAGCCGTGAGTGCCGCCGCGCCGGCGACCATCGCCGTCCCCAGGTAAGGGATCATGTGCAGCACCGCCGCCGCAATACCCCACACCGCAGGTCGTTCGAGACCCATCGCGTAGAACCCCACGCCGATCACGAGACCGATGCAGACGTTGACAAGCACGATGACTACGAAATAGCGCTGATTGAGCAGGTCGACGCGCTCGAGGATGCGCAGCGCGGTCTCGCGCCGAGAAGGCGACGTGCCGACGACTCGAATGAACTTGCGCCGGAAGATGTCGCCTGCCGACAGCAGGAAGAACGCCAGAAACAGCCCTGAGGCGAGCTGGCCGAGAGCGACGGCCACGCTGCCGGTGCCGATCAGCAGCATCGATCTGACGTCGATCGCGGGGGGCACAAAAGCCGCCGGCTTGGCCTTGGCTGCGGCGGGGGTCGCCGCATCGGCGAGCTTCTCCAATTCGGTGGCCGCGCGCTGGACGTGCTCGAGCGCGCCATGGTGATCGAGGCCCGCATTGGCGACCGCGACGCGCAGCCGTTGCACCGCCTCCGGCAGCTGCTGGAGGACGTCTCCGGCGTCGTTGCCGACGCGATAGATCGCCCCGGCGATGAGGGTTACCACGATCATGATGACCAGCAGCGACGCGAGCGGGCGCGGGATGCCCCAGGTGGCGAGCCTGCGCACCGCAGGCGACAGCGAATAGCTCAGAGCCAGGCTCAGGAGCAGGGGAATGAAGAACGCTGCGGCCGTGCGCAACAGAAACAGGCTGAGCATGATGGTGACCAGCGTGAGCGCCACGGTGCCGGGATTGGCGTGCCATTGCACGCCGGCTGCCTCGCCCGAAGCGCGCGCGGAGAGCGCACCCATCGCCGCGCTCTCGCTTCCGCCTGCTGTCAGGCGGCGTAAGGCGGTATCCATGAATGACACGCCACGGGAAAGAATGCAGACAGAGCCATCGAGCGGGCGCGCAAGGCTTCGCGGGCCGTCTTTCCGCCCGGCAAGGCTGAGGCAATCGCAACAATGAAAAACGTGGCAGCGTAATGCAGCACTTTCACCCCTTTCTTATCATGCGTGGGTCGAAAAGGCAGCGCCATTGCACTTCACCTCTTGTTCGCCGGATCAAGGTGCTCAAGCAGAGGCAAGCACCATGCCAGCCGCGATGGTCCGAAAGCATCGGATGTCCCCCGCGCTACGGATCGCTTATGAGGCGTGGCGCGGCGATGTACGATCAATGAGGCGCTGCAGATCGTACAGAAGCAGGTCGTACTCCGCCGACTTGTCGAAGAACGCATCGGCGCCGGCAGCCGAACATTGGTCGCGGTACTCGGGATAGTCGTAGTTGGTCAGGACGAAGACCTTCGGACGCGGCACCGCATCATCGGCACGCACCTGCCGCACGACCTCGATGCCGTTGCCCTCCTTGAGGCGGATGTCGGTGATGATGACATCGGGTCGCAGATTCCTGATCGCTTCAACGGCCTCGTCCGCAGACTCGGCGCAGCCAACGACGTCGAAGTGGCCGAGCGCGTTCAGGTTGTCCACGATCCGCCCGCGAATAATCGGTGAATCCTCGACGACGAATACTCGCAGCCTCCGGCCCACTCTCTGTCCCTGGTCAGCTGATCAGATTGTGACGCAGGGCGTAGGCGGTCAGCTCGGCGTTTCGCTCGAGGTTCATCTTTTCGAGAATCCTGGACCGATACGTGCTGATCGTCTTGACACTCAGGTGGATCTCATTGGCGATATCGGTCACGGTCTTCCCGGCGGCCAACTGCACGAAGATCTGGAATTCGCGATTCGACAGCTTCCGATGGGGTGGCTCGGCGGCGTCGCCTGCCGCCTCCAGCGCCAGCATCTCGGCCAGCGAGGCGCTGATGTACTTCTTTCCCTCGGCCACCGTGCGCAGCGCCTGCAGCATGTCCTTTGCCTCGCCTGCCTTGGGAAAGAAGCCGCTGACGCCGGCGCGCAGGAGATTGACAGCGTACTGCTCCTCCGGATACATGCTGACGATGAGGATGGGAAGGTTGGGCTGACGGCGGCGCATCGTGCTGACCGTGTCGAGCACCCCGGCATCGGGCAGCGCGATGTCCAGCAACACGACGTCGAAGTCGCCGGTCGCGGCCAGGCTCAACGCAGCCGCGGCCGTGCCCGCTTCGCCTGCCACCTCGAAGTCTTCCGTCGCCTCGAGCAGCTGTCTGAAGCCTGCACGTACCAGCGCGTGATCATCAACGATCAACACGCGCACTTTTCGGCTCGGCACGTCCTCCCTCCCAGGAGAAACCGCGTACGGCGCGGCCGCCGTGTCACCGTCCATTATAGGGGAGCCTTCGGCCTGGTCCACCATAGCCTCGCATCACTGCGGCAGCCCGGCACACTCTTCGGACCGTGCGCCGCGCTGCGCAATCATTTCCGTGTCCCCATAGGCGTGGAGACGGTTGTAGACGGTCTTGAGGCTGACCCCCAGGATGCGTGCGGCTTCGGCCTTGCTGCCACCCACGGCGCGCAGCGTCGCCGTAATGAGGGCTCTCTCCGCATCGTCCAGCGTCATTCCCACTCGAATGACAATGCCGTGCGAGTCTTCGCGGCACGCCTCGGGCGGCGCACCAGAGGCCTCCGGAGCCCCGGCGCCCACGACCGAGGCGAAGCCGCCGATGTCGATATCGATTTCGTCGTCGCAAAGAACGAAGGCGCGGTGAACGACATTCTTGAGCTCGCGCACGTTTCCCGGCCAGGTGTGATCGACGATGCGGCTGCGCGCATCGGCGCTCAGCGTCTTGTGGACACCATATTCCTCGTTGAGGTCGCTCAAGAACATCTCGGCGAGCTGCACGGCATCGGCGCCACGCTCACGCAGCGGCGGCACTGTGACCGGGATCACGCACAGGCGGTACATGAGATCTTCGCGCAACCTGCCGGAGACGACGGCTTCGCGCAGATCACGATTGCTCGCGGCGAGCACGCGCACGTCGGTGGCCATCTCCTGGTCGCCGCCGACCCGGCTGAACCTGCCCGTCTCGAGGACTCGCAGCAGGCGCACCTGCATATCGATAGGCATCTCGGTGATTTCGTCGAGCAGCAGCGTGCCTCCGCCTGCGCGCTCGAAGCAACCGCGATGGGTTCGTGCCGCACCAGTGAAGCTTCCGCGCTCGTGGCCGAACAGCTCGCTTTCGATCAGATTCGCCGGAAGCGCCCCGCAATTGACCGCGATGAACGGGCGAGCACTGCGCGAGGACAGCTGATGAAGCGTCGCCGCGACCAGCTCCTTGCCCGAGCCGCTCTCTCCAAGGATCATCACGGGTGCGTTGGATCGCGCCAGACGCTCGAGGTTGCCGAACAATTCCCGCATGAGCGCACAGGCGCCGTAGAGCCTTCCAAAGCGCTCGAGGCGTCCGTGCCCGTTGACTGAAACCGCACGCGCAATTTCGCGGACAGGCTGCGGCGTGCCTGCATCGCCCGTCGCGGGATACTTTGCGAGACTCGCAAAGCCGTCGAATTGTTCTTGGAACATGGCCCCTCTCGATCGGTGGTGGTATGCGACGCTCGAATGGTCGTACACCCCTCGGGCTTACGCTATCGGCCATGCGCTTTTGATCGTGTAGGTCGCAATGTGGAGCCTGTAGGACGAAATCCTACATACGGAAGACGCTCGGGTGACTCCATGCCGGGGTCACGCCTTGCGACGGCGAGGTTTCGGCTCTTCGGCTTCTAGGAGCCCGACCTGCGAAAGCCGGCAGGCGTCCCGCCGCCGGCGACGCCCGGCCTTTGCGTTCTCGCGCCGCTTGGCGTCAAATGAACGGATGGTGCAGGAGATTGAGAGCGGCGAATCCGTGTCATGGGAGGGCTGAACGGATCCTCGCGTTCCCATCTCCTGCCTCGCGAACTGTCGCAAGCGGCGTGCCAGTCATTCAGTCCGCTCTCTCACTGGGAGATGCGCGAGCAAAGCGCAGAGCGCGTCTGGCGTTTTTTCCAAAAACGGCGCCCGCTTTGTAGAAATGGCGAAGGGTGGAGTTCGCATTACAGTGCGAAAATCCAATCGCCTACGACCCTCCGCGCTGGCACAGGGCTTGCGACGAACTTCTCCGGAAGCGGAGTTCCCGCCGTCACGCGGCGCGCCATGACGCGGCGGAGTGCCTTCAATGGGTCACGTGCAGCGATGCAAGGATCAGGATGAGCAGGATCGCGGCCACAATGCTACTGGGGTAATATCCCCATTCCCGGCTGTAGCCATACGCTGGCAAGGTGGCGACGAGAAGCACGCCGAGGAGCATCAGCAAGACAATGATGTTCACAGTGGGATGGTCTGCCTAGGGGTCCGCGTTCCTGCACCTCACCGGGGGCGCCCGGGACAGACTTGCCGCAGCAAGAACCATTCCTTCGGCCCCCTTCTGGGGCGCGCCTGATGACGACACCCGACCCCCCGGCACAAGCGCCACGCGCCATGCCCGGGATTCGATTTTCCCGAACCGAGCCTTGGGTCGGTCCGCTCCTGTTCTCGCTAGGGGTGGGGATTGCCACCGTGGCCGGACTGATGATCGGTAGCTGGCACACAGGCGAGCGGTCGCCGATGGCGCCTGCGCTCGACGCGATCCAGTACGACACCGCGTGGGTTTTCGCATTCTGCGGCGTCGCCCTCGCGCTGCAAGCGATCGGGTTCGGTCGGGCAGCGAGACTGGTTGCAGCCGTTCCCATCGTACTGGGCGGGCTGCGCATCGCAGCTGCGATCGTCCCGGGGGTGCTGTCGATTCATCCGCTGCTGGCCAATCCCTGGCTGCCCTACAAGGCAGGCGAATACGACGACATGAGTGTGCTGACCGCGCTGATCACGATCGTCACCGGCGGCGCGCTCGCCTCCTTTGGTCCGCGCAGCAATCGCCGCGGCTGGCACGCCATCATGCTTGCCCTGCTCGGAGCGATCGCCCTGGCGTTGTCGCTGCTGATGGCGGTGGGATCGTGGGGCGGAAGCCCGGTGGCGCTTGAGCTGCTGCAGCTCACGGGCAGCGAACGGACGAATGCATTGCTTTTCATCGCGCTCGCCGGCGCGGTGCTGCTCTACGCGCTCCTCGGCAATGAGGAGGAACGCCTCGCGCTGCGGCGGACTGCGCCGCTGATCGTCTGGGTGGCCGCGTTCGCCTGCGTGCTCGTGCTGTGGCGCGCGCTCAGCATCGAGGAAGCGCAATTCGTCCAGCGCGGCACCGCCCTGCTCGCCGCCGACGCACGAGGACAGATCGAGCGCGAGCTCAAGGAACGCATCGACACCCTTCGGCGCCTCGGCCTTCGCACGACTATCTACCAGGCCGACCCCGAGACGATGCGGCGCGATGCGCAAGTCCTGCTGCAGGACGTTCCTGAGATACGCTCGCTCGCCTGGGCCGGCCCCGACCACGTGATACGGTGGGTAACGCCGGCCGAGTACGAGGGCACCGTGATCGGATTCGATCCGCGCAACGACCCCCGCCGCAGCGATGCGCTCGAGGCTGCCGTCGCTACGCGCAAGCCCATGCTGTCCAAGTTTACCGATCTGCGCATCGGGGGCGAAGGAGTGATCGTGTATGTCCCCGTCTACCAGGGCGACGAGGCCAAGGGCATTCTTTCCGCCACGCTCGGCAGGGGCAATTGGCTCGACTCGCTCTTGGGCGGACGCTTCCCGGATCACCGCCTCGAGCTGATCGAGGACGGCACGGTCAAGCTCAAGGTCGGCGCCGACGAACTTCCGGCCTCCTCCGAGTGGACCCAGGAGCTGCCGCTATCCGTCTACAACGCGCGCTGGACGCTCCGGGTGACTCCGAGCGCCTACTATATCCGCGGCAGCGTCTCCCGCCTGCCCGACGCCGGGCTCGTGCTGGGTACGCTGCTGGCAACGCTGCTCGCGCTGGCAACGTATCTTTTCCAGGCGGCGCGGGCGCGGGCGCGCGAGCTCAGGCGCGCCAACCAACGCCTGACGCAGGACATCTCGCGCCGTTATCACGTCGAGCAGGAGCTGCGCGAGGCCGAGGCTCGCACCAGGTTGATCATCAACGCGGTCAAGGACTGCGCGATCTACATGCTCGACAAGGACGGTCGTGTCGCGAGCTGGAGTCCTGGCGCGGAGGCGCTTTACGGCTATGGCGCATCGGAAATCATCGGCCGACATTTCGCTATCTTCTACGTGCCGGACCGCAAGCAGCCGCCCGAAAGCGAGCTCGCCATTGCGACTCGCCGCGGCTGGTTCGAAGAAGAGTGCTGGCATCTGCGCAAGGACGGGACACGCTTTTGCGGCGACGACATCATCTCGGCGATCCGCGACGAGCAGGGCAATTTGCGCGGTTTCTCCGCAGTGACACGCGACGTCACCATTCGCATCGAGCTCCGCAATCAGACTGAGCGGGCGCGCGACTTCTACATGGCGTTGTTCACCGGCTTTCCCAACCTGGCGTGGCGCTCGGATGCGCAGGGTGCGTGCGACTACGTGAACCAGGCCTGGCTCGATTACACCGGTCGCAAACGCGAAGCGGAGCTCGGCATCGGATGGCTCGATGCGGTCCACCCGGACGATCGCCAGCGCTGGCGTGCAATCCTCGATCTGAACTTTCCGGCGCGCGAGCCGTTCGAGCTGGAATTCCGCTTGCAGCGCGCCGACGCCCGCTATGGCTGGTTCATCGGGGTGGGGCGTCCCTACCACGACATGCAGGGAGCCTTCGCCGGGTATCTGTGCTCGTGCTACGACAACAGCGCCCGGCGCGCCATGGAAGACGCGCTGCGGGAAAGCGAAGAGCGCTTCGGTCGCATTGCGACCAACGTGCCGGGGATGGTGTTCAAGTTGCGGCGCGAACTGGACGGAATGCTGGTGTTCCGCTATGTCAGCCGCGGCTGCCAGGCGATCGCCGGGGTCGATGAGGCGGCGATCAGCGTCGATGCCGATGCCTTCTTCGATCTCATCGATCCCGCCGACCGGGCGCACCTGACCGCTACGCTCGACGAATCGGCCCAGCAGCTCGCACCCTGGACGTGGTCAGGCCGGTTGCACCCCAGGGAGGGGCCCGCCGAAAAATGGGTCGCCATTCGCGCTGGACCTCGTCGCGATGACGATGGAGCCACGATATGGGATGGGGTCGTGTTCGACGACACGGCCGGCCGGCTCGCCCAGCTCGAGCTCGAGCGCTCACGCGAGGAGTTGCGGGCGCTATCGCGGCACCTGCAATCGGTGCGGGAGGAGGAGAAGGCGAGCATAGCCAGAGAGGTGCACGACGAGCTGGGCGCGACATTGACTGCGCTGAAGATGGACCTGGAGTGGCTGGGCGACTCACGGCAGCTTCCTGGGGCTGTCGAGAAAAAGCGCACCGCGATGATCCGGCTTGTCGATGCCGCTGTCGCCGCGACGCGCAAGATCGTCACCGAGCTTCGTCCTTCGGTACTCGATGATCTGGGTCTGGTGGCGGCTCTGCGCTGGCAGGCGAACGCGCAACAGAAAAACGGAAAGACGAGGATCCATCTCGACTTGCCTGCCTCTCACCTGGCGATCGAGCCCGAGCGGGCGCTCGCCCTGTTCCGCATCTTCCAGGAAACGCTGACCAACGTCACGCGTCACGCCAACGCCGACAACGTCTGGGTGCGCCTGTGCGAGAACGATGGCGCTTATGTGCTCACCGTCCGCGACGATGGAATCGGCATGTCGCGCGAAGACGTGATCAAGCCGACTTCCCACGGCCTGCGCGGCATGCGGGAACGCGCGCAGCAGCTCGGCGGCGACGTGTCGATCGAAGGGAAGGCGACCGAAGGAACGACCCTGGTCGCGTCGATACCCACAGCTCAACCCGAGCGCAAACGGCGCTCGTCGGCCGCCTCGGCGCCGCTTCAGTAGGGGCTTCTTTCTTCGCCTCGCGGGGCGGAGCCTCGATGCCGCTCCGCCCCGCGTGCCACTTGTGTGAGACAGCGTTCAGCGCCGCGCTGTCGGAGCTGATCCCGTAACGGGTTGCCGCGCCGGCGCATGGTTCTCTCCAACCCGTTCGTCCGAGCGGTCGCGCTCACCGCGCATGCGCAAGGTCTCATCGGCGATCAGCAGTCCCCAGCCCCGCTCAAAGGCGCCTATCCACCGGCGGAGCCGGGCTTGGAATCGACCGCGATTGACCGGCGCGATCACGAAGCCGTCTTGATGGTCAGGTTGTCGATCACGCCCTTGACGCCAGGCGTCGAGTTAGTGGCCTGCTTCGCCTTCTCGCGCAGATCGGCGTTATCGACATTCCCGGAGAGCGTGACGGTCCCGTCCTTGGTCTCGACATTGATGTCCATCGACTTGAGCCCCGGTTCGGCGATCAGCGCAGCCTTGACCTTGGCGGTGATGGCTGCATCGTCCGCGGCCGCCGACATGTTCGACGTGGCATCGGCGATCTTCGGCGCCAGCTGGTCCAGCTTCGGGCTGGTCGACCGCCCCGTGCTCTGCTGTTCGCAGCCTGCGGCCAGCAGTGCCGCTGCCGCCAGCACCCATAGCATCGATGTCCTGGTATTCATTCTCGAATCTCCTCGACAACTCGTTGCACACTCCCTCCCGTCCATCGCGCCGCCCCCCCGCAGCGCCCACGCCGAACTTTCAAGCGTTCGGGAGCAAGTATCCGCGTTGAGGCAACGCTAAAGATATCGGCCTTGAGCGGTTTTTTGTGTCGGAGCTTTGTGCCCGGCTCGTAAGAGAAAGTCCTACGTCCAGCGCCCCGTAGGACGAGCTCCGATGGCGTCGTGGCGAAGTCCTACCGGCTTCGCAGCCGCCGACCCACTGCCACTCCAAGCGACGCCTACGTTTGTCTCGCTTTCGGACCACGACGGCACGCTCTCGTACACGGTGAACGGCGTAGCGGTCAACAAGAACATCACCAGGCAGACGCTGCGGGTCGATGATCCGAGCGGGTTCTATGTCGGCGTGCTCTCGCTCGAATACGACGGCTGCCCCAACCCCGCCGACCTCGGCAGGCGCCAGAACCGCATCGACTTCCAGCTGAACCAGAACGGCGGCACCCTTGCGATGGTTTCGCAGGAGCAAGGAAGTACTGCGGTTTGCACGTCCAACGGCGACTACAACCAGTACGGTCAGTTCGGTGCGAGCCAACAGGTGACGTCTAGCTGCACGGACGGGACGAAGGCGAGCAACGTCACGCTACTCTACGAACTCAACGTCTCATTCACTGGCGTGACCATGAACTTCACCGCCCCAAACAACAATCCCGGTCAGAAGGGGTGCACGTTGAACGGCTCGATCTACGGCATTCGGCAGTAGCGGGCCGCAGTGTCGCACCCGGCGTCGGCCCGACGAGAGGGCCAGTAGCTTCGAGACTTCCCCTACCCCGTGAACGAGAGCGGCGAGCCGCGCGTTTGAGCGTTGCGGCCAGGCTTGGAGTCTCGTTTGCTCAGCGATTGAGCAGTACCCGCAGTGGCGGAGGCTGGTGCGCGCCAGCCTCCGCGCTCCGATACGCCTCGGCGCTCGCCAGTCGCATCGCCTCGCGTCGCCGCGCCGACGTAGAGTCCGTACAGCTCTTGTAGTCCAGGCCACACTGCGGCAGCATGGGCGACTGCCCGCCGGTGTTCGCCCAGCGATGTCGTTCATCCCGCGATCTCTTCCCAGCCCGCGCGCACCTCCCGCCGACGGCGATTCGCGCGGCACCACGGGTGAAGCATCCGCGCAGACGCGCTTCATCAGCCTGCGACTGCGACTGCTCGGCCTCGTCGCACTGGTCCTGGTGCCGTGGCTGGTCCTGGTCCTGTATGCCCAAGCCGACGAGCGCCGAGCGGCCATCGCCAGCGTCAATGCCGATGCCATGCGGCTCATCCGTATCGTCACCAGCAACCAGGCCGCCCAGATCGAGGCGGCCCGCCAACTGTTGGCGGCACTCGTTCGGCTGCCGCAGCTGCAGACGCACGACACAGCTGCGTGCAACGCGTTCCTGGCGGACCTGCTCAAGGCCTACCCTCTGTACCTGAATCTGGGGCTGATCGAGCCGGACGGCAACCTCTTGTGCAGCGCGCTCCCCATGCGGTGGTCGGTGAATGTCGCGGATCGCGGGTACTTCAAGGCGACGATCGAGACGCGGCGCTTCACGATCGGCGATTACCAGATCGGCCGCGTGACGAACCTCCCGGCGATCAACTACGCCCACCCCGTGGTCGGCACCTCGGGTGAGCTGCAGGGAGTCGTCTTCGCGGTGCAAAGCCTGAATTGGCTCACGGCGGCTCTTTCGAACGTCGAATTTCCGCCGGATACGATGCTGGTGGTGACCGATCGCAATGGAACGGTGCTGGCACGCATGCCTGGCGCCGGGGACTGGGTCGGCAAGACCCTGCCCGAAGAATCGTTCCTCGCGGCTTTGTCCGCTGAGGAAGGGCGTGGCGTGTTCGAAGCCGATGACGCGCAAGGAGTGCGCCGCCTGTGGACTTCGGCTCCGCTGATTTCCGGCCACGAGCTTCATGCCACCATCGGAGTCTCCAAGTCGGCCGCACTTGCCGACATCGATCGACGGCTGACTCGCCATCTTGCCGCTCTCGGCCTGGTGACGATCGTGGCACTCGGCGCTGCCTGGTTCGGGGCGAAGTTCATCCTGCGCCAGGTCGACGGTCTGGTCGCCGCTACCGCGAAACTGGCGTCGGGCGACCTGGGCGCTCGGGCTCCGACCCTCGGCGGCCGCAGCGAGCTCGAGCTGCTCGCGCGTGCGTTCAACAGCATGGCCGCATCGCTGGAGGCGCGTGACCGCGATCTGCGTATCGCCGAAGAGAGGACCCGCGCAGCGGAGATCGAGCTGGCGGTGACACGTGCGCACATGGACATCGCAAGGCAGATCCAGCGATCTTTCCTCGTAGAAAATCCGCTTTCGCTGGCGGACATGCGGGTCGCCGGGCGCTGCATCCCCGCAACGGAGGTCGGCGGCGACTATTTCGGCTATTTCCCACGCGGGAGAAATGGTGTCGACAGTTTCGTCGGTGATGTGTCAGGGCATGGCGTCGGCGCGGCGCTGCTCATGGCTGAAGCCCGCACCACTTTTCTCGCCGAAAGACTGGTTTCGTCGAGCGCAGGCCCGATCCTGGCCAAGCTCAATGATCTGCTTCACGACGATCTCGACCGGGCCGGGCAGTTCATCACCGCCTGCTGCGCCACGTTCGATGCGGCGACCCGGGAACTGAGCTATGCCAATGCAGGTCACCCGCCGGCTCTCCTGCTGCGCTCAGGCGAGACAATCTGGACTACCCTCGCTGCGGAGGGGATGCTGCTCGGATTCAGCAAGGGCGCCGCTTTCTCCGAGGTGAAAGTGAAGCTGCACCCGGGCGACATCGTCGTGTTCTACACCGACGGCATCACCGAGGCGCAGAATGACGCCGGCGTTCTGTTCGGCGTCGACCGCCTGGCCGAGACCGTGGCGCTTCATCGCGGCGAGGACCCGGAGGACATGATCGCCAAGGTCCTTGCGGACCTGGATTCGTTCGCTGGAGGCGCCCAGCACGAGGACGATCTCACCATCGTGGTGATGAAGCTCACAGCCTGATGAGGCTGGCGTAGAGTCTGAAGGATGACGTCCGCTTTGGCCTCGCTCGCTTCGCGGGCCCTCGAATCCTCGCCGCTGCGGCACGCGGCGTTCCGGCATTTCTATCTGGGTGCGATCGGCACAGCGCTGGGCTATACCATGCAGGCCACTGTTGCTGCATGGCTGATGGCCACGCTGACTCCATCGGCGCTCATGGTCGCGCTGGTCCAATCGGCGAGCACGGCCCCTGCCCTCGCGTTTGGCGTCGCCGCCGGTACCCTGGCGGACATTGTCGATCGCAAGAAGGTGGTCGTAGCGACCCAGACGCTGCTGCTGACAGCCACGGCGGTGCTGGGCGCCGCTGCACTGGCCGGCGTCGTCGGTCCGCTGACATTGCTCGGACTCACCTTCGTCATCGGTTGCGGCTTCACCTTCTACATGCCGGCTCAGCAAGCGGCCGTCAACGGATTCGTGTCGCGAGCCGAGCTGCCGCGCGCGGTCGCGCTGAGCGCGGTGGCTATGAATCTCGCGCGTGCCGTCGGGCCGGCGCTTGCGGGCGCCATCGCCGCGTGGATGGGGTCCGGAATCGCCTTGGTGGTGAGCGCGGCATCCTTCGGCGTGATGCTGATCGCGGTTCGGAGGTGGAGAAATCGCGATCTCGCCCTTCCCGGTGTCCCGGAAAAGCTCTTTTCCGGCCTGCTCAGCGGATTGCGCTTTGCGCGCCACTCGCCTCCCATGCGCGCCATCATCAGCCGCAACTTGACTTTCAGCGTCTGCGCCAGCGCGCTGTGGGCGCTGCTTCCGGTGATTGCGCGCGATCAACTGTCGCTCGGCGCGGGCGGATACGGGCTGCTCTCCGCGGGATTCGGGGTTGGCGCTGTAGCGGGGGCGTTGTCGATTCCCCGCGAGCTCCGGCGCCGATCGCTCAACAGCATCGTGGTCTCCAGCATCTTCCTCTGGGCGGCAGGCACTTTGCTGGTCGCCTTGTCGCACTTGTCCATACTTGCATTGGCCGGGACCTGCTGCGCGGGCATGGCGTGGGTGGGAGTCCTGGCGAGCCTTTCCACTGGCACACAGAGCACCGCGCCGGCCTGGGTGCGAGCGCGCGCCGTCGCCATCAATCTCGTCGCAGTGCAGGCGAGCCTTGCGCTTGGGAGCGCAGTCTGGGGTGCCTTGGCATCGATGACGGACACCCGCATCGCGCTCGCGGTTTCAGCAGGCGCGATGGTGCTGCTCTACCTTGCCAACCGCCGCACCCGCGTCGAAATGGGAAGCGAGGCCGACGTATCGCCCGGCGCTCAGCCTCCGGATCTCGCCATCGCCTTCGAGCCGCTTCCGGACGACGGACCAGTGCTCATCCAGATCGAGTACCAGATTGCAGCGGAGAACCGCGAGGCATTCCTGCGCGCGACGCATGCGGCCCAGGGAACCCGTCGCCGCAACGGCGCGGCGAGTTGGCGTGTCTTTCGCGACCTCGAGCAGGAAGGGCGGTTCGTCGAGCGATTCGTCATAACTTCGTGGGCTGAATATGTTCGATTGCGGCAGCGCATGACCGTCGCCGACCGCAAGCTCCAGGAACGGGTGGAACAGTTCCAGCGTCCCGGCGTTCCGATCAGGATCTCGCGTCTCATCGGGGTCGCCGGCGATTAGCTCCGAGAACACTGAAAGGACTCCGCGCGGGATCCTGCGACCGGCGCGCCCCACGGCCGAACGCGTACCGCATCGTCGTCGCCCCTCGCCAGCGCCTCTCCGCTCAAGAAAGCGAAACCCCCAACAGACGGCCGATTCCGTAAGTGATCCCGGCTGCAAGACAGCCGAACGCGATTTGCCGTGCAGCGGAGAACGCTGCGCTTCGGCCATTGAACAAGGAGGTCAGCGTGCCGATTGCTCCGAGTGCCAGCGCGCTCGCGCCGATGCTTGCCGCAACGGCACCCTGTTCTCTCATCCACAGGAACGGAGCGATGGGGAAAATCGCCCCAGTGCAGAATAGCGCGAAGGACGTGGCCGCGGCGCTCCACGGGTTACCTCCAAGCTCCGCCGGGTCAATGCCCAGCTCTTCTCGCGCCAGGGTGTCCAGCGCTCCCTTCTTGTTGCGCATCAAATCCTCGGCGACGCGCTGAGCGTCGCCCTTGGGCAGGCCCTTCGCCTGAAAGATAAGCGCGAGTTCGTGCTGCTCAGCCTGCGGCGTTTGTTCCAACTCTTCTGCCTCCCTGCCGATCTGGGTCCGCGCCAGTTCGCGCGCGTTCGTCACAGACAGCCATTCGCCGAGAGCCATCGAACTGGCTCCCGCTATCAGGCCGGCCAGGCCGGTCAGCAGGATTGTCTTGCTCGAGGTTCCCGCGCCGACCACTCCCATGATCAGGCAGAAGTTGGACACCAGCCCGTCGTTAGCGCCCAGCACCGCGGCGCGCAGATTGTTTCCAGACGCGCCGCGATGCCAGGGTTCGGCCTGGGCGATGTCGGCGCCGCTGACCCCCACGGCGGTGCCGGAGGTGCTGGCGACCGCCTGCACAACCGCCGCATGCCCGCGCTCTTCGGCGGAAAGCGCGCGCGCATCGATTTGCCCGGAGTACTTGTTACGGTCGGCGAATTCAGCGGCGGCGATGGTTGGAAGCACGAACCGCGGACCGAACCGCCGCGCGAGCCTCGCCAACAGCCGCGTGCGGAAGCTGGGAACAAAGACTTCCTCACGCATGCCCGCGGCAGCCAACTTCTCGCGCCAGAACTGCGCGTGGGTGCCTTCGGCTTGCGCGAGCTGCAGAAACAGATCCTTGCGCAAAGGATCACCTTCTGCTTCGGCGAGGGCGGTATACAGTGCCGCGCCATTCAACTCATCGCGAAGGTTGTCCCGGTAGCGCTTGATGTCAGTCTCCATCTCGTCTCTCCTTCCCTCTGGCCGTTGCTCGCTCCCTCCACAGTCTATATGAGCCAATGGCGCCCTCCGCCGGGCAAGTCTCGTCAGGATGCGGCGCCGCCGCGCTTGGGCCGGACGCTTCGCGCAGCGAGGTCTCGCCCCGACGCGTCTGACTCGATCGATTTCCCGGGATAAACTGACGATTTGCTGACAAGACCGCTACCGGACAGCGCCTGCGCCATTGCCGCTCGACCACACGCAGCGCGGAATGAACTAAAGTAACGGGAGGCCAAGATCGATGGCACGCCAAGGCATTATCGTGGAAACGAACTCTCACCGTGGACGAAGGCAAGGCGATGAAGTTGCGCCCGACTTTCGGCCAGGACGCTCCCGTCAAGGAGAGCCAGATCGCCTAGTAGGTCGCTGGGCAATTCGTAACGCTTGATGGGAAAGCCAGGACGCGTTCTTGTTACCGGGGCGACCGGTTTCGTCGGATCGGCACTGGTCCGCGCCTTTCTAGCCTCGGGATACCCCGTGCGCGTGCTCGTGCGGCCAAATAGCCCGGGCGCCAATCTGGCAGGACTTGAGGTTGAGAGCATGGAAGGCGACATCTGCGACCCGGCCGCGGTCGCGCGCGCGGTGGCCGGCGTGCGTTACCTTGCCCATGCGGCGGCGGACTATCGCCTGTGGGCCCGCGACCCGAGTACGCTATTGCGCAACAATGTCGAGGGTACGCGCACTGTCATGCGAGCCGCGCTTTCGGCGGGCGTCGAACGCATTGTGTATACCAGCAGCGTCGCCACGCTGGCACTTAGCGCTAACGGGAAGGCGGCCGACGAAACCCTGCCCTTGCCCGAAGATGCGGCTATCGGCGCGTACAAGCGGAGCAAAGTGATCGCCGAGCGGCTCGTGGAGACGATGGCTGCGCGCGATTCGCTGCCAGTGGTTATCGTCAATCCATCGACGCCGATCGGACCGCGAGATATCCGGCCCACGCCTACGGGGAAAATGATCGTCGCAGCCGCTCGCGGTCGCATGCCAGGATTCGTCGATACCGGGCTCAACCTCGTGCACGTCGATGACGTCGCAGCCGGGCACCTGGCCGCGCTCGAGCGTGGTACGGTCGGCGAGCGTTACATACTGGGCGGCGACAATGTGCCTCTTGCGGACATGCTCCGAGAAATCGCTGCGCTGGTCGGACGGGACCCTCCGCGACTCAAGCTCCCACGCGGACCGCTGTACCTGGTGGCGGCGGCGACTGAAGTGATTGCGGCGCTGACCGAGCGCGAGCCTCTGCTGACGCTCGACGGGCTGCGCATGTCGAAGCAGCATATGTTTTACAACAGCGCGAAGGCTGAGCGTGAGCTGGAATTTCATGCACGGCCCTACGTCGAGGGGCTTCGCGACGCCATCGAGTGGTTTCGCCAGGCGGGATACCTTCAATGATTGCCCTCGCGGTTGCTGCGCTCTCCTGTGCTGTCTGGATCTACCTGCTCGCCGCACGCGGCGGCTTCTGGCGTGCGGCGCAGCGCGACGACGAGCCCGTGCCGACGCTTCGCGGGGACATCGCCTGGCCGCGGGTCGCTGTGGTCATACCAGCTCGCGACGAGGCTGGGCTCATCGGCGGCACCCTCGCCGCGCTGCTCGAGCAGGACTACCGAGGCGATTTCAACGTAATCGTGGTCGACGACCACAGCAGCGACGACACTGTCGCCAAGAGCCGGCGCGCCGCCGCGGCGGCGAGGGCGTCCGACCGGGTCACGGTCCTGACGGCGCCGAGTCTTCCGGAGGGCTGGACCGGCAAGTTGTGGGCGATGCATCTAGGAGTCAGATATGTCCAAGCTTTGCCCGAACCTCCTGCGTACCTGCTTCTTACCGATGCCGACATCCGCCATGCAGCCGATACGCTCACGACGCTGGTGCGACGCGCGGTTCGTGATCGCCTCGTTCTGACATCGCTGATGGCAAGGCTTCGCTGCTCGAGCTTTGCCGAGCACGCCTTTATCCCTGCGTTCGTCTTTTTCTTTCAAATGCTCTACCCGTTTGCTTGGGTCAACCGCCCGGATCGCAAGACGGCCGCCGCCGCCGGGGGCTGTATGCTGGTTGAGCGCCAGTCGCTGCAGACGGCGGGCGGTCTTGGCGCGATTCGCGGTGAATTGATCGACGACTGCGCGCTGGCTCGATTGCTCAAGCGTCACGGCCCGATCTGGCTTGGCTTGAGCAAGCGCGTGCGTAGCGCTCGCGCCTACCCCTCGATCGGCGATGTGCGGCACATGATCATCCGCTGCGCCTACGCCGAACTGCAGCATTCACCGTGGTGGCTTGCGGCTACGGCGGTGGCCATGACTGTTGCGTTCCTCGCACCCCCGGTCCTGATTCTCAGCGGCGGCGGCGCTTCGCAAGTCCTGGGGGCGCTTGCCTGGGCGCAGATGGCGCTGGCGATGCAACCGAGCTTGCGCTTCTATGGTCTATCGCGCTGGTGGGGTCTAGCCTTGCCGGCGATCGCCGGCGCCTACCTTGTGTTCACGATCGACTCGGCGTGCCGGCATATGCGTGGCAGGGGTGGCGAATGGAAGGGGCGCATCCACCGACAAACGACGTCGCATGAACTCCCCGGGCATGGCCATTGAGCTGAGACGAAGCCGAATGGGCGAGGCTGCGCGCAGGGAGGGGACCTCGCTGATCGGCAGCTCCTTTTACGCCGGGATGCGAGTGCTCCCGCCGGCGCAGCGCCGTGCGATGTTCGAAATTTATCGCTTCTGTCGTGCGGTCGACGACATCGCCGATGGCCGCGCAGACCGGGATACACGTTTGACGCAGCTGGACGCGTGGCGTCGGGACGTCGATGCCTTGTTTGCTGGCGTACCACCGGAGCGTGTTCAGGGGCTGCTCGAGCCGCTGCTCGCGTTCGACCTCGAGCGCGACGATTTCCTGTCCGTCATCGAGGGGATGCAGATGGATGTCGCGACCGACATGGTCGCCCCTGACTACGCGATGCTCGAGCTCTACTGCGACCGAGTCGCGTGTGCGGTCGGTCGCCTTTCGGTTCGCGTGTTCGGCATGCAGAACCAGGAGGGCGCGGCACTCGCATGCCACCTGGGGCGGGCGCTTCAGCTCACGAATATTCTGCGCGATCTCGACGAGGACGCCGCAAAGGGGCGGCTCTACCTGCCGCGCGAAGCGCTGCACGCCGCGGGGATCGACCAGACCGACCCGGCAGCTGTTCTTGCGCACCCCGCTCTGCGCGTGGTTTGCGGGATCATGGTCGACGATGCGCGAGGGCACTTTGCCGAGGCCCGGACGCTGATGGAGCCCCAGCCGCAGCACATCGTGCGAGCGCCACGGATGATGGCTCTGGTCTACGAGGATATCCTTGAGCGCCTTGCTCTCCGTGGATGGGCGCCACCGCGCCGCCCGGTCCACGTGGGACGCGGCAGGCTGTTGTGGATCGTGCTGGTGCACGAATGGCTCGGCCAGAATCGCTCCGTGAAAGCCAAGGACTGATGCGCTCCTCGCCACGTGAAGCGCGAAGCAGGGATCGCCGCGGCGGCATCGCGCGGCAACTGCCTCTTGGGGCCGAGCAATCGGATCTCGAGCGCCGCATCGAGAACGCTACCGCTGCGCTGCTTGGGCGGCAACGCGTCGACGGACATTGGGTCTTCGAGCTGGAAGCCGATGTGACCATCCCGGCGGAGTACATCGCGCTGCAGTACTTCCTTGCGGAAAGCAATCCGGCGCTCGAGGCGAAGATCGCAAACTATCTGCGCCGACGGCAGGGCCCGCACGGCGGGTGGCCGTTGTTCCATGGGGGGGACTTCAACATCAGCGCGAGCGTCAAGGCGTATTTCGCGCTCAAGCTCGCGGGCGATTCGCCTGACGCGGAGCACATGCGGCGGGCGCGCGATGCGATCCTCGCCCACGGCGGTGCGGGCAGGACCAACGTCTTCACGCGCATCCTCCTGGCCCTTTTCGGGGTCCTCTCCTGGACTTCCGTGCCAACCATTCCGGTCGAGATCCTTTTTCTGCCGCGGTGGTTCCCGTTTCACCTGTCGCGGGTTTCGTATTGGAGCCGCACCGTCCTGGTCCCGCTCTTGGTCCTGCACGCGGTGAAGCCGCGGGCGCGCAATCCGCGCAGGGTGACCATCGACGAGCTTTTCCCGGGGTCGCGTCCGCGCGCACGCCGTTGGGGGCGGGCTGCGCATCAATCGCGCGCGTGGTTTGCCTTCTTCGCCACTGTGGATGCCATCCTGCGTCTCGTGGAACCGCTGATTCCCCAAGAGATTCGCCAGCGTGCTATCGCCCGCGCCGTCGCATTCGTAACCGAACGCCTGAACGCGGAGGACGGTTTGGGAGCCATCTTTCCGGCCATGGCCAACGCCCTCCTCATGTTCGATGCGCTGGGCTACCCTCGTAATCACCCGGCCGTGGTCACGGCGCGAAAGGCCATCGACAAGCTGCTCGTCGTCAACCGCGACGAGGCCTATTGTCAGCCCTGCGTCTCACCGGTCTGGGATAGCGTTCTCGCGTGCCATTCGCTCATGGACGTCGCGGGCAGGCAAGCGCGCGCCGCAGTTGGGCGCGCGCTCACCTGGCTCGAGGGTCGTCAGGTGCTGCAGACGAGCGGGGACTGGGTTCAGCGCCGACCCCATGTGCGTGCCGGAGGCTGGGCCTTCCAGTACGCGAACCCGCACTATCCCGATCTCGACGACACCGCCGTCGTCGTGATGGCGATGGACCGTTTCTCGCGTCGCCGTGCTGTGCGCGGCGAGCCGGACTTCCGCGAAGCGGTTGCGCGTGGACGCGAATGGGTCCTCGGCCTGCAGAGCGCCAATGGCGGATGGGGCGCTTTCGATGCCGACAACACCAGCGAGTACCTCAATCACATTCCCTTTGCCGATCACGGCGCGCTGCTCGACCCGCCGACCGCCGACGTCACCGCACGCTGCGTAAGCATGATCGCGCAGCTCGGCAACGCTGCGGACGCTCGGGCGCTCGCGAAGGCCCTTCGCTTCCTGCGGCGCAGCCAGGAACCCGACGGGAGCTGGTACGGACGCTGGGGCATGAACTACGTCTACGGGACGTGGTCGGCGCTTTGTGCGCTCAACGCGGCGGGCGTGGACCCGCAAGCACCGGAAGTTCGCCGCGCCGTAGCCTGGCTCATCGGCGCGCAGAACGCCGACGGCGGGTGGGGCGAGACCGGCGACAGTTACGCGCTAGATCACCCGTGCCACCAACGCGCGCCGAGCACGGCTTCGCAGACTTCGTGGGCCCTGCTGGGACTGATGGCGGCGGGCGACGTGCGCCACCCCGCCGTCGCGCGCGGCATCGACTATCTCGTTCGGCGCCAGAACGCGGGCGGCTTCTGGAACGAGCCGCAATTCACTGCGACCGGGTTTCCGCGAGTGTTCTATTTGCGCTACGGCGGTTACGCAATGTTTTTTCCGCTGTGGGCGCTCGCCCGCTATCGCAACCTCACCGAGTCGGGCGGGGGCCGCCTCCCTTACGGCATGTGAACGCCAGCGCGGAAGCAGGACACTGCGTGCTGGCGGTCGCGGGACTCGCCAGGGAGGCGCGCATCGCCGCGGGGCCCGGGGTGCGGGCCATCGTCGCTGGAGGCGATGGGCGGCGGCTTGCCGCGGCGCTCGAGCGCGAGATCTCGCGCGGCGCCTGCGCGCTCATCAGCTTCGGTATCGCGGGCGGCCTCGCCGAGGGTCTGTCGAGCGGGACCTGGCTCGTCGCTCGCGCCATCGTCACGCCGCCAGGACGCTGCCCGTGCGACGCACGGTGGGCTCAGGCCATTGCTGATCGGCTTCCAGGAGCCGTCCTCGCGGACCTGGCGGGCGCCGATACGCCGCTGATGGATTCCGCCTCCAAACGTGCCTTTCGGGAAGCGACCGGTGCCGTAGCTGTCGATACCGAATCGCACATCGCTGCGGCGATCGCCGCGTCGCACGGGCTCCCCTTCGCGGCGTTCAGAGTCGTCGCCGACAGCGCGCAGCGAAGTCTCCCTCCCGCGGCGTCTGCTGCGGTAACACCCAATGGAAGAATCAGCGGCGCAGCGGTGCTGGGCTCGCTCGCCCGAGTTCCGGACCAGCTGCCTCTGCTGCTCCGCACCGCCGTCGATGCCCGAAGGGCGTTCGGCGCGCTCCTACGCGGCCGTCGACTCCTCGGCCCCGGCCTGGCGTATCCGGATCTCAGCGAGCTTCTGCTCGACTTGCATTGAGAAGACATAGTGCGCCGGCCGCTGGCGCGTAAGCGCGATCTCCGGCGCCATGGCCCCTTCGGTACGCACTCCGCGCAGGCCGACGGCGAGCGCTGTGAGCGGGTGGCGCACCGCGTCCTGCACCGCCGTGGCTTCGTACCCGCTGTGCACCATGCAATCGGCGCACTTCTCGTAATTGCCCGTGCCGTAGGCGTCCCAGTCGGTCTCTTCCATGAGCTCGCGAAAGCTTCTCGCGTATCCCTCGCCCAGCAGATAGCACGGCCGTTGCCAGCCGAAGACGTTGCGGGTCGGGTTGCCCCACGGCGTGCAGCGGTACTCCCGGTTGCCGGCGAGGAAGTCGAGAAACAAGCTCGACTGGCTGAACGCCCATGCGCGTCCGCCGCGACCGCGCCGAAAAATCTCGCGGAAGAGCCGCTTGGTGCGCTCTCGTGTGAGAAAGTGCGTCTGATCGGGCGCCCGCTCGTACGAGTAGCCCGGCGAGACGGTGATGCCATCGACGCCGAGGTTGCCCACGTGATCGAAGAATCGCGCGACCTGCGCCGGATCGGCGTCGTTGAAGAGGGTGCAGTTGATGCTCACTCGGAAGCCGCGCGTCTTCGCCGCTCGGATCGCCGCGATCGCGCGCTCGTAAACGCCCTCCTCGCACACCGAGCGGTCGTGCATCTCGCGGTCACCGTCGAGATGCACCGACCAGCAGAAGTACGGGGTTGGCCGGAACAGACCGAGTTTCTTCTGCATCAGCAGCGCGTTGGTGCACAGATAGACGAATCTGCGCCGCGCCACGATGCCGTCGACGATGGCGTCGATCTCCTTGTGCAGCAGCGGCTCGCCGCCCGCGATCGATACAACCGGCGCTCCGCACTCGTCGACTGCGCCCAGGCACTGCTCGACCGACAGACGCTGATTCAAGATCTCGTCCGGGTAGTCGATCTTGCCGCAGCCGGCGCACGCCAGGTTGCAGCGGAAGAGAGGCTCGAGCATCAGCACCAGCGGGTAGCGCCGACGCCCCACCAGCTGCTGGCGGACTATGTAGGCGCCGATGCGCGCCCTCTGCAGTAAGGGGATAGCCATCGATCGACGGGCGAGCTATTCGGGTCTAGGCCAAAGCCGCCCTCGGAGGACGGAGCAATTCGGCGGGAAGCCGGAACTCCACTTTTTCCTCGACCCCGGGGAGTACCGATACCTCGACTGGCGCCAGACGCCGCAGGGCGGCAATGACGTCAGCGACCAGCGCCTCGGGCGCTGATGCGCCCGCGGTAATCCCCACCACGTCGGCGTGCCGCACCCACGCGGCGTCCAGCTCGCCGCCGTCGGCGATCAGATAGCTGCGCACGCCGGCCTCGACGCCTATCTCGCGCAGACGGTTGGAGTTCGAACTGTTCCTCGCCCCTACAACGAGGCTCACATCGGCGATGCCGGCCAGCTCGCGCACGGCGGATTGCCGGTTTTGGGTCGCGTAGCAGATGTCGTCGATCTCGGGTCCGACAATATTGCTAAACCGCCGCTCGAGCGCGCTGATCACCGCGCGCGTATCGTCGACGCTCAGCGTGGTCTGCGTGATATAAGCAACCGGCGTGTCCGGTGCGAGGCTCAGCGCATCAACGTCGCGCTCGGTCTGCACGAGCATCGCCGGACCCTCGATCTGGCCCATCGTTCCTTCGACCTCCGGATGGCCGGCGTGCCCCACGAGAATGACGACACGGCCCTGCGCAACGTAGCGCCTTCCCTGGCCGTGGACCTTGGCGACCAGTGGACAGGTCGCATCCAGGACCCTCAAGCCCCGCGCCCGCGCCTCATCCTCAACACGACGTGCAACCCCGTGTGCACTGAAGATGGTCATCGCTCCAGCGGGCACTTCCGAGAGATCTTCGACAAAACGTGCGCCCTTGGCCCGAAGCGCGTCGACCACATGGCGGTTGTGCACGATTTCGTGCCGGACATAGACAGGCGGGCCGAACTTGGCGAGCGCTTCCTCGACGATGGCGATGGCGCGGATCACGCCGGCGCAGAAACCCCGCGGCTGCGCGAGCACTACGCGCATGGGTTTCAGCATTGCGGACGCGACGACGGAATGCATTAGACTGACTGCTGAGGCTGCGGATAGGAGTTTGGGTCGACCTCTTCGGCGGCATCATCCGCCTTTACGCACCGTCCGACAAGCGCAGGGGCGACAGCAAACCGCAAGCCAACCCTGTTGCCGTCCACGCTTGCCTGCGTGGGGGCGGCGGCTGACGGGATCGCGCATAATCCCTTAGAACTTTTCCTTCAAGCGAATCGTCGATGCCGGAGTTCCGCAGCGCTAGGCGGGCAACGCAGGTGTTACGGGCCATGAGCGGCTCGCTTGCGCTCGTGACGTTGGCTGCGCTTGCGCCCGCTGCCGCCGGCGCGCACGCCATCGTCGTTCGAGCGCAGCCGGCGATGAATGCGACCGTTCCGCAGGGAGATCTCGATATCAAGCTCGATTTCAATTCCCGGATCGATCCACCGCGATCGCGCTTGAGCCTGATGGGACCGGACGGATCGCAGACACCCGTGGTGCCCATCGGGGACGCAGGGCCCAACGCGCTTGCCGGCCGCGCAAGCGTGACCGTGGCCGGGCACTGGAAATTGCGTTGGCAGGTGCTTTCGCTCGACGGCCACGTCACGCGGGGCGAAGTGAGCTTCACGGTAAGCAACAAGCCCTCAGCGCCTTGACGACCCTGTTCGATATCTTCGGCTACGTCAGCGTCGTCCTGCACGGGCTCGGTCTCGTGGCGCAGACTGTTCTGATCGGCAGCGTGTCGTACTTGCTGCTAGTCGCAGTGCCGCCGGGCAGTGCCGCCCGGAGCGAACCCGAGCCGTGCATCGGCACTCGACGAGTGATCGCTGTGGCCGCGCTGGCCACTGCCATCACGGCCGTCGCATCCACTGCGCTGAACGGCGTTGTGCTTGCCGCGTCGCTGAGCATAGCCTGGTGGGAAGTCGCCAGCGCCGAGTTCGCCATCGCCGGCACGGTCAAGATGCTAGGCGCGGTGGTGGTCGGCGCGCTCACCGCCAAACCGCGGCTGCAGGCATCTTCGAATCGAATTGCAATGGGCGTCAGCGCATTATTCGTTCTGTGCGCAGCGGTCGCTACCAGCCATGCCGTCGCGCAACTCAGCGGTAGAAGCGAGATGCTTCTAGCAACGGGCGCTCACCAACTCGGCGCGGCGTTATGGTTGGGCGGGCTTCCGTGCTTATGGCTGGCACTTGACCGTGGTCGCTCATCACCCCGAGCGGCGCAAATCATAGCGATGCGGTACTCCGCGATGGCGATGGCCGGTGTCGCGTTGATCATCGCCGGGGCAACCTTGTTCGCGCTCAGGTACATCGGCTCCCTGGGTGCCGCATACGGCACCGCCTACGGCGCAATGGCGAGCGCCAAGAGCGTGCTGTTTGGAATGCTGCTGCTACTTGGCGCAGCAAATTTTCATGCGCTGCGCCGGTTCGCCGACGATGCCGGCGCGATGGGACGTGTGCAACGCTTTGTCGAAGTGGAGATGGGTATCGGATTCGCGGTGCTGATGTCTGCGGCGTCGATCACCTCGCTGCCTCCAGCGGCCGACCTCCTCGAGGATCGGGTCCAGATATCGGACATCGCGTCGCGGATGACGCCCCGGTGGCCACGGCTCTCCGGCCCCGACCATGCTTCCCTGGCGCTGCCGGCACTACAGGCACGGCTCGACGCCGAGGCGAAAGCCGCGCACGACGCGGCACGGCCCCAGGCCTTCGTTCCGGGTGGCGGCATCGCACCGCCACGAAACGCCTTCGATATCGCCTGGTCGGAGTACAACCATCATTGGGCCGGCCTGCTCGTTCTGGTGATGGGTCTTGCCGCGCTCGCTCGGCGGAGCGGCAGCGCGCCTTGGGCGAAGCACTGGCCGCTGCTGTTTCTGCTCCTGGCGGCATTCTTGTTGCTGCGCGCGGATCCGGAAGTGTGGCCCATGGGTGAAATCGGGCTCGTCGAGAGCCTCAAGGACCCCGAGGTGGCGCAACACCGGCTGTTCGAGGCGCTGATCGTCGGTTTCGCGCTGTTCGAGTGGGGCGTAAGCACGGGGCGCCTCACTTCTCGAGCGTCGGTGCGGCTGTTTCCACTGCTGATGGCGCTTGGCGGCACGTTGCTGCTTACGCATTCGCACTCGCTCGGCAACGTGAAAGAGGAGCTGTTGATCGAGTTGACGCACCTGCCCATTGCGGTCCTCGGAGTCACGGCTGGGTGGGCGCGCTGGCTCGAAGTCCAGGCGCCCACGCAAGAGGGACGTTGGGCGGGATGGGTTTGGCCCGCTTGCTTCGTAGTGATCGGTCTGCTGCTGCTCGACTACCGGGAGGCGTGAGCGTGGCGAAGCCCGCGACGCCACGAATCGCATGAAAACAGAGCCGCGGGTGTCCGCATTGATCGCTCGCATCGTTGCAGCTTGCGCGCGCCACCACTGGCTGGTAGTCGTGCTTGCCGCTGCTGCGGGTGCCGGCGCGCTTGGCTACGTCGAGCGGAACATCGCCATCGACACGGACGCAGCCAAGCTCATTGCCGAGGAGGTGAGCTGGCGCAAGCGCGAGCTCGCCTTCGATGCCGCCTTCCCGCACCGCGCGGACCTGATCGCGGTGGTCGTCGACGCGACGACGCCCGAGCTTGCCGAGCAGGCGACCGGCGCGTTGGCCGCGCAGCTTTCTAACGAGCACCGCCTGTTCCGCCTGGTGTGGCGACCTGACGGTGGTCCGTTCTTCGATCGCGTGGGGCTCCTGTTCCAGTCGACAGACGAAGTCGCTCGTACGACGCAAGCGCTCATTGCCGCTCAACCGCTGCTCGGTACGCTTGCAGGGGATCCGAGCCTGCGCGGCCTGATGGACGCGCTAACGCGCTTTACCGAAGGCGCGCAAGCCGACCCGTCGCGATTTGACGAGCTGACACGACCGCTTCGGCGGCTCGCCGACGTATTCGAGAGGATTGCGGCCCAAGAATCGCCGTCGTTCTCGTGGCGGGAATTGATCACCGGACAAGCGCCCGATCGGCGCGAGCTGCGGCGTTTCATCCTTGTGCAGCCGGTGCTCGACTACGGTGCATTGCAACCGGGCCAAGCCGCCAGTGCCGCGATCCGCCACGCCGCACGTGCTCTCGGATTCGACGCCGATGCGCGCGTGCGCGTGCGGCTCACCGGTCCTGTGCCTCTCGCCGACGAGGAATTCGCCACCCTCGCCGATCGCGCAGGGCTCAACGCTACGTTCGCGACGCTCGCCGTTGTGGCGCTGCTTTGGGCGGCGCTGCGCTCCTGGCGCCCGATTCTCGCCATCGTGCTATGCCTCGCGGTCGGGCTGATCGTCACGGCGGCATTCGGCTTGCTGCTCTTCGGAGCGTTCAATCTGATTTCGGCTGCTTTCGCGGTGCTCTTTGTGGGCCTGGGTGTGGACTTCGGCATCCAGTTCTGCGTCTGCTACCGGGCGCAGCGTCATGCGGTCGACGATCTTCACCTCGCGCTGAGCGCAGCCGGTGAGGAGATCGGACCCGCTCTGGCGCTCGCCGCCGTTGCCATAGCCAGCGGCTTCTACGCCTTCCTTCCCACCGACTATCGCGGCGTCTCGGAACTGGGCGTGATCGCCGGCACCGGCATGCTCATCGCTTTCGTCTGCGCTATCACGCTGCTCCCAGCGCTGATGGCGCTGCTGCGCCCGCCTCGCGAGCCGGCGAGCGTCGGGCTCACCGCGCTCGCCCCTCTCGATCGGCTTCTCTTGCGGCGTCGCCGTCTGGTGCTTGCCCTCGGGGGCGTCGTCGCCGCCGGCAGCGTGGTGCTTCTGCCACGGCTTCAATTCGACTTCAACCCGCTGCACTTGCGAAGCGGGAACGTCGAATCCGTCTCCACGCTGGTCGACCTCATGCGCGATCCGAACACGACGCCGAATACGATCGACGTGCTTACGGCGTCGGTCGCCGATGCCGCGCTGCTAGGGCAGCGGCTGGAAGAGCTTCCCGAAGTCGATCATGCACTGACGCTCGCGAGCTTCGTACCGGAGCGGCAGGACGAGAAGCTGGCGTTGATCGACGATGCTGCCTTGTTGCTCGATCCGGTTCTCAATGCCGGTGAGGTCAAGCCTCCACCGGAGGACAAGCAGACGGCGCACGCCATGTCGCGCGCGGCGGAAGCCCTCGAGCGCATGGCCGTGTCACGTCCGCAGACGCCGGCCGCCGCAGAAGCGGTGCGCCTGGGCAAGACGCTCAAGACGCTGGCCCAGGGCGATGCAGGCCGGCGCGAGCACGCCAGCGCCATGCTGATTCCCGGGCTTGTCACGGTACTCGCGCAACTGCGCGCTGCGCTGCAGCCTCGCCCAGTAACGCTCGCCGACATCCCCGAGGAGGTGAGGCGCGACTGGGTCGCAGCCGACGGTCGCGCACGCGTCGAAGTGTTCCCGAGCGGCGACCCGAACGACAACGCGACTATCGAGCGCTTCGTCACCGCCGTGCTGGCGCTGGCTCCCCAAGCCACCGGCGCGCCGGTGTCGACAAGAGAATCGACCGGCACCATCGTTGTGGCGTTCGCGAAAGCCGGGCTGTGGGCGTTCGTCTCGATCGTCGCGTTGCTGGCACTCGCGCTGCGCCGCACGCGCGACGTCGTGCTGGCCCTGACGCCACTCTTGCTCTCGGCGCTCGCAACGTTCGGTACATGCGCTGCGATCGGACTGGCGCTCAACTTCGCGAACATCATCGCCCTGCCCCTGCTGTTCGGCATCGGTGTGGCGTTCGACATCTACCTGGTGATGGCGTGGCGGGCCGGCAGGCGCGAGCTCCTGCAGTCGAGCCTGACGCGCGCGGTGATCTTCAGCGCGCTGACCACGGGGACGGCGTTCGGCAGTCTGTGGCTGTCCCGTCATCCCGGCACCGCCAGCATGGGAGAGCTGCTTGCGCTCGCGCTCGCGTGCACGATCGCTTCGGCGTTGCTCTTCCTGCCTGCCCTCCTCGGAGAGCCGCACGTGCCTCGTTGATCGCCGCTCGACGGTGCAACTACACAACCGTCAGGCCTAGCGCTGGCGTGCGCCGCCTGTTGAACGCGCCTCGCGCATCCGCGTCTCGGCACGCTGCCACGCGAGCAGCCCTGGAAAGAAGACGACGACGTCGCGAAGCCGCCGCGCCGTGGCGAGCGCGAGCGCGGTCGTAGCGTCGATTCCCAGCGCAGCGCCGACCAGCACGAACGCCCCCTCCTGCACGCCCAGCGCGGCGGGCACCATGAATGCGGCGCTGCTCACCGCCTGGATCAGCGCCTCGAGAATCATGGCATCGAACGCGCTTCGCGGTCGACCGAGAAAATGCAGAGCGATCCAGATTTCCCCCGATCCCAGCACCCAGCCCGCGAGCTGCCACGCAGCACAGGCCGCGATGTCGCGGTGGCGCGAATAGACGGCGCGCAGTGCCTCCTCGAAGCGCAGTGAGCCCCAGTGCGCGATCGCCAGCCGTCCCGCGAATAGCCGATTGAACACGCGGACGAGCGCGCCCCTTCGCTGCGCAAGCAGAAATCCTCCACCGAACGCAATCATGACTGCGACACCCATCAAGAGCTCTCGCGTCGCAACCGACCTCTGGTGGTTCGCGAACAGCAACGACAGGCCGAACAGCGCGAATCCCGCTTGGCTGAGGACAGACAAAGTCATGTCGGCGATGAGGCTAGCCGCCGCGTCGCTTCGGCGCTCGACTTGGCTGCGGACGATGCGGTAAGCGACGATCTCGCCGCCGATGCGAGCGACCGGCAGCAGCCCATTGACCGACTCGCGGATCCAGGTCGCACGCGTCATGGTGCGCAGGTCCGGGCGTTGCGGCACGGGCAGGAGCAGTTGCCACGCATGTGCGTTGGCGATCATGGGCACGACATGGAACAGGCTTGCGAGGAGTAGCCCTGGACCGGCGGCGACGAGTAGCGCCGCGAGCGCGCCGACATCGCTGCGCGCGAACAGGACCACGGCGAGCGCGAGCCCGGCGAGCGCCAGCACTCCCGCGGCGTGCCTCATGGCGCCACGAAATCTGAAAAGCCGCCGCGTCGCGTTGGGCAGGTGAGCAGTAGCTCCCCCACGCGCGGTGCGATCAACGCAGCTAGCTCCTCGGCGTAGCGATAGCCGGGCGTAGCGGCTTTGAATCCATCGCAAGTCGCCGGATGGCAATAGATCTCGGTGAGGCCGGCGGGGAGATTCCCCAGCACCCGAGCGATTCGTTCTTCGGTCATGGCGCCCGTCCACGCCAACCCGAAGACCTGGTCCGGCACCGTCAGGTTGTGACGCCGTGCCGTCCTGTGCAGCCGCGAAACCCACGGCGCAAGCCAATCGCGGCCGTGTCGAACGCCAGGGTCAACGCGATCGAGAAGGTCTGCGGGCTCGCGCGGCACCCGCAGCGCACTCATTCCGTAGCGCCCGCCGATGTCGAGCACCATGCGGCAGACGATGGGGTGCAGGTGATAGTGATGATGTGCGTTGACATGATCGAGCTTGAGGCCCGTGCGGCGAAATGCCGCGAACTGCGCCTCTACTTCTGCGGCGAGCTGACGGCGCGCTCTTGGGCTGATGCACAGTTCGATGCCTGCCCTGGCGAGGTCGCGGCGCAATCGCCCTCGCCCGTCCAGGAGACCGGGAATGCGCTCCGGCGGCAAGACGGGCGTCCCGTCGACGAGCACCAGATGTAGACCGACGCGCAGCGAGGGCAGGCGGCGCGCTCTCGCCACCGCGTCGGCGGCGGCCGCCGCGCCCACCATCAGGCTCGCCGCTGTCAGGATGCCCTTGGCGTGCGCGAACTCAACGGCCTCGTTGACCTCGGGCGCAAGGCCGAAATCGTCCGCCGTGACGACGAGACCGTTCAGTGCGCGGCCTCGCGCCGCTCGCGCAGGAAGTGGAAGAACTCGATGCCCTCGCGCAGCCGTCGCTTCGCCATCTCGGGACTCTTCACCATCTCGCCCACGATCGACGCGATCTTGCTGCTGCGGAAGTAGAAGCGCCTGTAAAACGTCTCGACCGCATCGAAGATCTCGGTGTGGGTGAGGTGCGGGTAGTGCAGCGGCGCGAGCTGAACGCCATGCCCATCGACCAGCTCGGCGTTGGCGTGATCCAGCCAGCCGTTCTCCAGCGCCTGCCGGTAGAGGAACGTGCCCGGGTAGGGCGCCGCCAGCGACACCTGGATGGTGTGTGGATTGATCTCGGTGGCGAAGCGGATCGTCTCTTCGATAGTCTCTCTGGTCTCGCCAGGGAGCCCGAGGATGAACGTCCCGTGGATCGTGATGCCGAGCTCGTGGCAGTCCTTGGTGAAGCGCCGCGCGAACTCGATGCGCATCCCCTTCTTGATGTTGTACAGGATTTGCTGGTTGCCGGTTTCGTAGCCGACCAGCAGCAGGCGCAGGCCGTTGTCGCGCATGACCTTCAAGGTCGCGCGCGGAACGTTGGCCTTGGCGTTGCACGACCAGGTGACACCCAGCTTGCCCAGCGCTTTGGCGATGGCCTCGGCGCGCGGCAGATCGTCGGTGAACGTGTCGTCGTCGAAGAAGAACTCCTTCACTTCCGGAAAGGCCTTCTGGGCCCACGCGATTTCCTCGATGACGTGGCCGACGCTGCGCGTGCGGTAGCGATGCCCGCCCACGGTTTGCGGCCAGAGGCAAAACGTGCAACGCGATTTGCAGCCGCGGCCGGTATAGAGTGAAAGGTACGGATGCTTGAGATAACCGATGAAGTATTTCCGGATGTCGAGATCGCGCTTGTAGACCGGTGTCACGAACGGCAGGGCGTCCATGTTCTCCAGCATCGGACGCGCCGCGTTGTGCACGATGCGGCCATGGGCATCGCGATACGACAGGCCGGCGATCCTGTCCCATTCGCGACCCTCGGCCACTTCCTTGACGGTGAAGTCGAACTCGTTGCCGGCGACGAAATCGATGGCCTTGGACGCACTCAAGCTCCCGGCGGGGTCGACAGCGACCTTGGCACCGATCATTCCCGCCTTGAGATGCGGGTTGACCGATTTCAGCGCGTCGATCGCCCTGACGTCGGATGCAAAGGACGGGGTCGATGTGTGCAGGACGGCGAGGTCGTAGTCGCGTGCAGCAGGCGCGATGTCGGCGAGCTTCAGTCCATGCGGTGGCGCGTCGACCAGCTTGCTGCCCTCGACCAGCGCCGCCGGCTGGGCAAGCCACGTCGGGTACCAGAAGGAGCGGATCTCCCGCCGCGCCTGATAGCGCGACCCTGCGCCTCCGTCGAAGCCTTCGAACGAGGGAGCCTGAAGAAAGAGAGTTCGCATCACGCCTTGGGCTCTCCGAGCGCAATCAAGGTTCCGTCCGACCGAACCCGGTAGCGCCGCCCGCGCCAGTCGACGACGTTGACGAAGAAGCTCGCGACATACACGCCGAAAGCAAGCAAATCGCGTGCGGGCCCCAGCCACGCGCGGCCCGACCGCAGTCCCAGAGTATGATCAACCTGGAGCTGCAGGACAAGGCGGGCGCCGACCGCCATGGCGATCATCGCCATGCCAAGGGCGCTCGCCGCAAGCGCCGCCGCGAGAATCGCGAACGGCAGCGGGTGCGCGACGATCAGGCCCGCATAGCCGACAGGATTGACGGCGCGCACCGTGCGCGCCCAGCGCAGCTCATGGCGCAGAAGCTCCATTGCGGTTCGCTCCGAGCAGGTGTGCTCGAGGACCATCGAGGGGATCGCCACCTTCATTCCGGCGCCTCGCACCGCCGCGCCGATGGCGTAGTCGTCGGCGATGCGGTCGGCGACGGCGCCGACCCCACCGATCGCGGCGAGGGTTTCGCGACGGAGCGCGATGGTCGAACCGAAGCAGGGGCGCGCGAGCCCCAGCGCGATCCCAACCATTACGCTGGGAAGGAAGTGATAGTCGATCCCCATGGTCGCGAGCTGCGCCCATAAGCCTCCACGGGTGACGCCCCGATACAGGACCGTCACCGCACCGACCTCGGGCAAGTGCAGCGCCGCGACAGTCCGCTGGAGGTAGTCCCGCGGCACGGCGATGTCGGCGTCCGCGATGATCACCACCTCGTGTCGAATGCGGCGTTCCAGGCCGGAAAGATTAGCGATCTTCGGGTTCGGTCCATGGGCAGAAGCGCGCGCCACAAGCTCAAGATCGCGCCCGGGGCGCTCGGCGATCAGGCGCTCGACGAGAGCGACCGCGGCGTCGTCGGGATCCTGCACTCCGAAGAGTATCTGCAGCGGACCGGGATAGTCCTGATCGCAGAATGACGCGAGGTCTTCGTACAGCCCAGGCGTGGCACCCGAGAGCGGCTTGAGGATGCTGACGCCTGAAAATGCGGTGGCGGGTACGCCGCTGTCGCCGGCGAAGCGCCGCACCGCCAAGGCCGCGCCCAGCACGTAGACGCAACCGGCCGCCGCCAACACGAAACCGGCGGCACCCAACCATGCGCTAAAGGTGTCGGCCATCTCTGTCCGCACCTCGGATTCGGCTTCCGTTGCCCGTCAACGTGGATTAACCTACGCGCGCAAAAACCCAATCAATCCCGCCAGGTCGGCGCCCTTCCTCTTGCAGAGCTGCGTCACTGGTTCTTGCCTTGCCAGTCTTCGCTGGCCTGCCGCGCTGGCCGCTTGCGTTGCGCTCTCCGGCTGCGCGACCCTCGCCGCCGATCGCGCACCGCCCGACGATCCTTTGGAACCCTTGAATCGTGCCGTCTTCGATGTCAACTCGGCTCTGGACAAGGCGCTGATCAAGCCGGCTGCCGAAGCCTACCGTCAGATCGTCCCGCAATTCGCGCGCGACCGAATCCGATCGGCGATCGACAACCTTACCGAGCCGAGAATCTTCGCCAACGACTTGTTGCAAGGTCGAGCCGATGCGGCGGGCATCACCCTCGGGCGGTTCGTGATCAACACGACGGCCGGACTCGCAGGCATGTTCGATCCGGCGACGCAACAAGGCCTCCCCAAGCAGTCCGGGGATTTCGGCCAGACGCTCTATGCCTGGGGCCTCTCCGATGGACCGTACCTCGTGCTGCTGTTTTTCGGGCCATCGAACCTTCGCGATGCCGTTGGTCTGGGCGTCGATTTGTTCACGACCCCGCCCGGCGTGTTCGTTCCCGGTCACGCGGGCGTCGTCACGGGTCTGGTCGTCGGCACGGTCGATGGCATGGACCTGAGGTCGCGGAATATCGAAAACCTTGACGAAATCATCGCGAGCGCGGTGGACTATTACGCCCGCCTGAAGAGTATTGCACAGCAGCGGCGCCAGGTGCAGCTCCGCGAGGCGCGCGGATTGGCCCCCGGGGAGCCGCAGGAGCTGATCGACCCGGGGACATCCGGGGACGAGTTCCCGAGGTGACATCCGAAAGGACCCGGCCGGTGCGCTCAGCCACTCGTCTCGGTCTTTGCTGCAGGAGACCGCATGAGCCTGTCGGCCTGCTTGCGGAGGCTATCGATCAAGGCGTCCGGACCGCCAGTCTTCAGGATTGCGCTGAATTCGGAACGCCTCGTTGCCAGCTCGCTTATCGTCCCGGTGAGATAGACGTCAACGATCCTCCAGTTGTCGCCGGAACCGCGCATCAGGTAATTGAGCGTCACCGGTTCTCCAGCCGAGGGCACAAGCTTCGTGCGAACGATTCGTCCGGTGCTGCGCTCTTCACTCGCCGGCTCGACCTCGAACCTTTCTCCCGAGTACCCATCGAAACGATTGGCATAGGTCGCGATCGTCATGCGGGCGAAGGTCTCTATCAGCTCGGATTGCTGTCCCGGTGCGATCCCGTTCCAGTCGGGGCCTACCGCAATGCGAGTCATCGCCGCGATGTCGAACGTTGCGCGAATCGCCGGAGCCAGCCTGTCGTAACGTCCCTGGATGCCCAGTCGATCCGCCTGCTTCATCACTGCCAGAAGCGAGTCGTAGAACGCACGGATTCGCCTGGCTGCGGGATCGGCTTCGTCAGCTTGTGCCAGGGCGAGCGTTATCGACGCCCCAAACAGCAGCCCGGCCGATAACAGCAACGCGAAGCGCCGCTTCAGGCCTAGCCGCATGCTGGTTGCCTTGATCCCGTTACGTGACCTCCCGCAAGCGCTCGAGCGGTAGGCGCTTGTCTGTCCGCGATCGCATCGCGCCCTAGTATGACGCAAACCTGTGTCGGATGGGCGTCCCGCGACCCTGGGCGCAATGGCGATTGATCTGGTCACCCGTCCTGCGTCGCTGCACTTCATCGCGACGCCACGGCCATTGCGTGGCGCACGCGGGCTTCCTCAAGATCGAGCTCGCGTTCGATGCGTCGCCGTGCCTCATCGGTAATGCGATTCCGCTCGTACGACCCCGCAATCGATTCACGCTCCGCGTCGATTAGGCGCAGCTCGAGTGCGCAACGAGCAGCCGTGTCGGGAGGCGAAGACGAGGTTTCCGACGCTGCGATGCGTGCACGCCGGTCCGCGTACGCTCGACGCAGCGCTTCCGCGGACCGACCCGACGCGCCATCGAGCCGTTGCAGCACCGCATCGAGCGCTTCAAGGCGAACCTCGCGTTCGTCACGTCGATTGGCCGCGAACTCATCGGCGCCAGCCTCGCCGAGCCCTAGAGCACGCACCACCGGCCGCAGGCTCAGCCCGAGCCCGACGATGGTTGCCACGATCACCGCATAGGTCGTGAACAGCACCACCTCGCGGTCCGGAAACGGCTTTCCAGCGATGACCGTCGGGATCAAGAGTGCGCCGATCAGGCTGACCGCGCCGCGCAATCCGGTGAAGGAGACGAGGAAAGGCATGCGCCAGTCGGGCGGCGGATCGGAGGCACAGACGCTGGGCATAAGCAGTCGCGGCAGGTAGGTCGCCGGATAGACCCAGATGAAGCGCACCGCGATGACGGTCAGCGTGACGGCAGCCGCAGCGATCAGCGCCCGATCCAGCCCGTCGCCCGCGAGCCCGACCACGACCGAGCGTGCCTGCAGGCCGGTGAGGAGGAACACGAGTGCCTCGATCGCCCACGTCAGCAAGCCCCAGATGAAATAACCCTGCAGCCGCGTGTCGGGGCGAATCATCCGCCGGCCGTTCCACGAAACGTAGAGACCCGCTGCAACGCAGGCGACAACGCCCGAGCCACCGAGCACGTGAGGCGGCCAGAAGGCGAGAAAAGGCGTGATCAGCGCAAGCATCACTTCCGCACGGGCGTCCGACGCGAGGTGGCGCAAGCGCAGCATTGCCCACCCCACAGCTATGCCAAACGTGACTTCGCCGACGACCACCACCACGAATTCCGACGCGGCGGCGACGAGCGAGAACGTCCCGCTGGTCACGGCGCCTATCGCGAAGCCGAGTGTCACGAGCGCAGTCGCGTCGTTGACGAGGCTTTCGCCTTCGAGCACCGTGACCACTCGCCGCGGCAGCAGCATCGAGCGCAGGATCGCCATCGGCGCCACCGAATCGGGCGGCGACACGATGGCGCCGAGAACGAAACCGACCGCCCAGGAAAAGCCCAGTGCATAGTGCATTACGACAGCCACCGCGCCTGCCGTGAACAGCACACAGCCGATGGCGAGCAACAGGATCGGGCGCAGATTCGACCGAAAGCCTCGCCAGCTCATGCCGACGCCTGAGGAATACAGCAGCGGCGGCAGCAGCAGCACGAGCACCAGTTCGGGATCGAGCGTGACCTGTGGAATGCCCGGAACGAAGGCAATGGCGACGCCCGCAACGAGCATGAGAATCGGCGCTGCGACGCGCAGGCGCTGTGCGGCGACGCTCAGCGCGGCGACCGTTGCGCAAAGAATCACCACTAGCGAAAGGACGGAATAGTCCATTGGAGGCCTCCGCGCCAGTTGCCGCGGAGGAAAAAAAAGGTCGCATCGCCGCAACCCGTGCCCTTCTCCGGGAGAAGGCTAACACATCATCGCAGAGACACGACGGGCGAGCGCCGACCAGCTGAGGGCGGCGATGCGAGCCTGCTCCAGGACAGGCCGGTCGCAAACGCCGCCACGTTGACCACCGCAAAAAGGATCAGGCTCGCGGCAATGATCCAGAACAAGCCGTCGAGCGATCCCTGGAGGACCTTAACCCAGTACCAGCCTCCTCCGGCGACGAGCGCGAGACGCAGGCACCCGGCGATGAACGGCCAGAGCACACTGCCCGCCCCCTGACTTGCAAAGTAGAGCGCCATGCCCAAGCCGTAGCAGGCATAGAACGGCGCCGCCCGGTGAAGATAGCTCGCGCCGATCCGAATCACCTCGGGTGTGTCGCTAAAGAGGCCAAGCCACGCCGACGGCGCGAACGCGGCCGCGAGACCGATTACCCCGGTGGCGCCCGCAGAGAGGAGTGCCGCGGTCCAGGCGATCCGCCGGGCGCGTGGCATTTGTCCGGCGCCGACGTTGGTGCCGACCATAGTCAAGGAGGCGGTGCCGAGCGCGAACAGGAGCGGGATCAGGAGGTAGTCCAGCCGCGAAGCCATCCCGTAGCCGGCGATCGCAGCACCGCCAAAGCCGCCGACGAATCCCGTGGCCAGTACCACGGTGAGGTTGGCGACGACCGTACCGATGGCCGACAGCGCGCCCACGCCGAGAATGTCTTTCAACAGCCGCCAGCGGATGCGGGTGGGTACCAGCCGGATCGGGGTTTGCGCCGAGCGCATGTACGCGATCAACGCCATCATCGCCGTCACGTAATAGACGATCATCGCAAGTCCGGCACCGGCCACCCCGAAGCGCGGAACCGGTCCCCAGCCGAAGATGAGCAGCGGGGAAAGACCGAGCGTCATCGCAGCTCCGGCGGCGGTCAGGATGGCCGGCACCCTGACGTTGCCGGCGCCGCGCAGTGCTGCAGCCAGCAGATTGACTACCCAGATCGGCACCGCTGCGCCGAACACCAGGGTCGAATAACGCAGCGCGTTCACGAGAACTTCGTCGCGGCCGCCCAGTGCGCTGAAAAGAGCTGGGCCGCCGCCCACCGCCGCTGCAGTGAATACCACGCCGAAGACGATCGCGATGAGGACGCTGTGAGTCGCAAGCGCCTCGGCGTCGCGCATGCGTCCGGCGCCGATCGCGCGGGCGATCGCGGACGCGACGCCCCCGCCGATCCCGCCGTTCGACATCATGGTCATGAGCATGAGCACCGGAAACACAAGCGCGACACCGGCCAGCGCGTCGTCCCCCAGGAAGCCGACGAAATAGGTCTCGGCAACGCTGACCAGCGTCTGGACAGCCAAGACGATGAGAATCGGGAGCGCCAGCCCGAGAAGCCTACGTGCAACGGGACCACGCAGCAGAGCGTCGCGAGGGCTCAGCCGCGAATCAACTGCGTTCTGGTTCGCTGCTTTCCCCCGCTCGTTCATCTGGATAATTTCAAACCGACCATTCCGGCCGATGAACGCCGTGTCGCTATCGAAGCATTTCCAGCGCGAGCGCGATCCCCTGCCCTCCGCCGATGCATAGCGTCACGACCCCGCGTTTCACCCCGTCGCGACGCATCGAGTGCAACAGGCGGGTCGTCAGAACCGCCCCGGTAGCGCCGATCGGATGGCCGTGGGCGATCGCGCCGCCCTCCACGTTCACGATGTCTTCGGGCAATCCGAGCTCGCGCAACACCGCCAACGGCACGGCTGCGAACGCCTCGTTGATCTCCACGCGCCCGACATCGATGAGCCTCCATTCCGCGCGCTCCAGCGCTTGCCGCACGGCCGGGACCGGACCCAAACCGAACATCCCGGGCTCGACGGCGGCAACGCCGTAGGAGACCAGGCGCGCGAGCGGCTCGAGGCCGTTCGCATCGGCGAAGGACCGACTCGCGACAATCATGGCGGCCGCGCCGCTGTTGAGCCCCGGTGCGTTGCCCGCGGTGATCGTGCCGTCCTTGCGAAACGCCGGTTTCAGCTTGGCCAGCACCTCGAATGTCGTCTCAGGCCGGTTCGCTTCGTCGATCGCGAAGACTTGGCTGCCCTTGCGCGTCTTCACTTCCACGCCGGCGATCTCCTCTGCAAAACGTCCGGCCGCCTGTGCCGTAGCGAACCGCTTCTGCGATCGCTCCGCCCAGCGATCCTGGTCTTCGCGGCTGATGTTCTTGCGCGCCACCAAGTCTTCGGTATGCCAGCCTGAATGCTCGCCGGAGAAGGCATCGTTGAGCCCGTCGCGCAACATGCTGTCGTAGATCTGGGTGTCGCCCATGCGCTGTCCCCAACGCCCGCTCGGCAGCAGGTACGGAGCCCGATCCATGTTCTCCATCCCACCCGCGATTGCGGCGTCGACGTGGCCGAGCCAGATCTCCTGCGCCGCCGATGCGACCGCCTGCGCGCCGGACCCACAAACGCGGTTGACGGTCAGTGCAGGCACGGCAACCGGAACGCCGCCGCCGATGGCCGCCTGCCGCGCCGGATTCATCCGATTCCCTGCTTGGACGACATTGCCCATCGCCACACTGCCGACCCGCGCTGGATCGAGCTTCGACCGCCGCAGCGTTTCGCGAACAACCACCGCGCCCAGTTCCGTGGCCGACGTGTCTTTCAGCGTGCCGTTAAACGTGCCAATCGCGGTCCGGACGGGATGACACAACACGACATCTCGGGCTGACATATGCTTCTCCTGCGTTTCAATGGGGTTGGGGATTCGACTTCGCGAGGCTGCGGCGGATGCGCACCACCGTTGCGTCGCCCGGCTCTGCGCTCACCGTGAAACCGAGCAAGCGCGCAAGCCCCAGCATGGCTCGATTGGTGGCGAGGACGGTGCCCGCGACTTCGTGCAGGCCTGCTTCTTCGGCGTGCTCGAGCAAGGTCTCCAGCAAGCGGCGACCGAGGCCTTGGCCTTGCCACGCATCCGCGATCACGAGCGCGATCTCCGCCCTCGCGGACCCGGGTGCGACGACATAGCGCCCGACGCCGACAATCTGCTCGACGCTGCGGTTTGCCGTGGTGATCGCGAAGGCCATGTGCCGGTGGTAGTCGACGTGCGTCATGTGCTCAATCCACTCCGGCGTGATCTTGATGCCCCCGCTCAGCAACCGTTGGTATGCCGATTCGCGCGAAAGGCCGCGGACGAACGCTTCCTCGCGCTCGTCATCGTCGTGGCGTACGGGCCGCACGAGGACGATCTCACCCGAGGCCAGGGTCCAGGTTCGGGACAGGTGCTCCGGATAGGTATCGAGCCAGTGCGAATGCTCATCTGCGAGGCCGGCACGCGGTTGAATATGAGGCGTCATGGCGGTACTCCGGTGCTTGACATTAAGCGTATATGCGCATAATATGAGCGCATATGCACACATTGTCAAGCCCCCGAGGAACCATGCCTTCCTTCACCGCCGAGATATCGCTTCCTCAGTGCAATTGCCTCGCGCTGCGCCAGGCGGCGCGTCACGTGAGCCAGTTCTACGACCAGTACCTGGCACCGAGTGGATTGCGGACAACGCAGTTCTCGATCCTGGCGAAGTTGAAACGCCTGGGACCGATGACGATCAACGCTCTCGCCCGCGAGCTGGTCATGGACCGCACCACGCTTGGACGAACCATGCTGCCGCTGGAGCGCGACGGTCTCATCGCCATCAGGGAGGGAACCGTTGATCGCCGCAGCAAGGAGCTGGCCGTGACGAAATCCGGCACCGAGCGCCTGCAGCGCGCCGTCGAACTGTGGGTCGAGGCACAGAAGGAATTCGAGGAAAGATTCGGCGCCGGCCGCGCGGCCGATCTTCGCGGCCTACTAGGCGACGTCGTCTCGTGCGAACTCGAAAAGCCCGCCGCAACCTCGACCCGGCGACGCCGGCGCACGCGAGCGAGGCTCTAATGGTGCGTTATCTCGAGGATTTCGAACTGTACAGTGCGACCAAGGCTGCTGTCCGTTCTTTCGCGCGTACCTGGGCCACTGACCTCAAGGCGCGCCGCATCCGCGTCAATGCAGTGAGCCCGGGATCCGTCGACACGCCTGGCCTCGGTAACCTGCTCGCCTCATCGCCGGTCGGCGACGAACGCCGCAAGATGATTGCAAACATCGTCCCCCTCGGCCGATTCGGCACACCCGACGAGATCGCGAAGGCGGCCGTGTTTCTCGCCTCCGACGATAGCAGCTACGTCACCGGAACGGAGCTGTTCGTCGACGGCGGCTTCGCGCAGGTTTAACGGCCGGATTGGTAGACCGGGCTGGACTGCAAGTGCCAGGCCGCCGGGACCTGGGCTAAGTCTGCCAGCGTTCCCGGCGGCTTGTCGTTCTACTATTACGCGGTCGCTTTCTGCGCGTCCAACACCTGGGCTGCCGCTCTGATAAGGGTGGCCACTGCTTCGGGGTTTGAAACATACACGGCGTGACTGCCCCGGGCCTCGGAGGTGCGCGCCACAGCACGCTTCGACATCGCACGCTGCGCGTCAGGGGGGATCATCTTGTCATCGGTCGCAACGAGGTACCAGCTCGGCTTGCTCCTCCAGGCTGCCTCGGACACCGTCCCGTTCAGCGCCTCCAGGCCCCACGGGACCTGCGCGTTGGCCATGAAGTCAGCTTGGTCCTTCGCCAGGTCGGCCGCGAAAGACGCTGCGAACTTCGTATTGTCGAGCAGCAGAAACCCGTCCTGTGGAGGCAGTATCGGCGGGACCGGGGCTCCGGGCGCAGGATTCTTGATCAGCGTCGCCACGGATTCGCCTTTGTCCGGGGCAAACGCCGCGATGTAGACGAGCCCGGCTACTTTGGGATCGTTGCCCGCTTCGGTAATCACAGCACCGCCGTACGAGTGCCCGACGAGAATGACTGGACTGTGCGCACTCGCGATGGCGCGCTTCGTCACAGCCACGTCATCGGCGAGCGAGGTTGTCGGGTTCTGCACGACGGTTACGGGATAGCCCTCTTTCCTGAGCAGTTTGTAGACTTGCTCCCAACCCGATCCATCGACGAATCCTCCGTGTACCAGTACGACTGAACTCTTAGCCATCTTGATCTCCAAGCCCCAAGTGGGCGGTTACGTTACGAAATGCCGGGTTCCGATTTCACCGGCGATAAAGCCTGCGTGCGCACTCAAAACCACCGATTGCCGCCGCGTAGGATGCCTCGGTGCGGCGCTCACGCATGCGAATAGTATTGCCTCAGCCCAGAGACCAAGCCGCTGAACGGCATGCTAAGCGCCGCGTAGACTGCCTCGGCCTCTGGGGCCGCATTGTCAGCGAGGATTTCAACAGAGACGTTCGAGTAGCTCACCGGAATGACGCCGGCCTGCTGCATGCGCAGGATCCCCATGTCGACCTGAGTCTGAGTAAAGCCGCCCGATGCGTCGATGACCGCATAGCTCTCGAAGCCGTCGGCAAGTGCGGCGATGGCCGGGAAGGCCAGGCACACGTCTGTGGAAATTCCCGTCACGATGAGTTTCTTCCGGCCTGTGGCCTTGACTGCGTCAGCGACACGCTTTTCGTCCCACGCGTTGACCGTCGTACGTTCGATGATCTTGACCCCTCGCAACACGTCGGCGAGCTCGGGGATCATCGGCCCCCACATCTTCTCTGATGTCGTCGTCACGACAACCGGCACCTTCAGTGCCAGCATCGCGCGCGTCAGACCCACGACGTTGTGCTTGAGGTGAAGGACGTCGGTGTCGTGAATGCCGGTATACAGACCGATCTGGTGATCGACGAGGAGCAGGACGGCGTTGTCGCGCTTGAGCCGCTTGGAGGTGGTGTTGGCTGGGTTCATTTCGTCAGCTCCTTGGAATGTCTCTAGGTCGACATGGGAGATGCTACCGACGAGACAGTGCCCGCGTAATCAGGCAGAATGAGACTGATTGTCGCAAAATATGGGACAATCTCCCTGAGAAAGGGGGGAAGATGCTCGACCTAAAGGACGTCCACTACTTCGTTCAGGCCGTCGAGAAGAAGGGCATCAGCGCCGCAGCGCGGGCCCTCGATCTGCCGAAATCGACCGTGAGCAGACGAATCCTCTCGCTCGAGGCCGCGCTGGGGGCACGCCTCATCCAACGCACTACGCGCGGATTTGCCGTGACCGAGGTCGGCCAGGAGTTCTACAAGCGCGCCCTCGCCACGCTCGTCGAGGCAGAAAGCGCGGAAAATGTCGTCCGGCAACGGGTGGCCGAGCCAAGCGGCACCATTCGCTTCAGTTGTCCAGTCGCGCTCGCCCAGCTCGGACTCGCGGAGTTGATTCCGCGCTTCATGGCGTTGTATCCGCGCATCCGCATTGTTCAGCACGCAACCAATCGCTTCGTCGATCCCGTGCAAGATGGATTCGACGTTTGCCTGCGCGCGCATTCGACGTTACTACCCGCCTCGACTTTGATCCAGCGACGACTCGTCGACATCCCGTGGCATCTGTTCGCAGGCCCCGCTTACCTCGCGCGCAAGGGCACACCGGCAAGCCCCGAAGAACTGCCAGCGCATGACGCCGTCGGCCTGCAGCAGTCCGAGGAGGCGTACGTTTGGTCACTTACGCACGAGGAACATCCCGACAGAAAGGCGACCGTCTCCTACACGCCGTGCCTTCAGAGCGACGACATGGGGACGCTAAAGGTCGCCGCTCGCACTCACGGAATCGTAGCTTTGCCGGGCTATGTCGGACGCAACGAAGTCGAAAGCGGCCTCCTTGTGCGTGTCTTGCCGCAATGGCATGCGGGAATCGCAACGCTGAGCGTGTTGTTGCCGTCGCGCCGTGGTCTGCTTCCCTCGGTTCGGGCGTTCATCGACTTCCTGAACACTCACGTGCCGCCGGCCTTGAGCTAACCATCCGTCTAAGGCCGATGGCGTCGGACTCACGCCTGAGCGCCCAAAAGAATGGCCGCTCAAGGTTTGTACGCGATGACCTCTATCTCGACTTTGGCATCGACCATGAGTTTCGCCTGGGTCGTCGACCTCGCAGGCTTGTTCCCGCCAAAGAACTCCGTGTATACCCGATTGAAGATCCAGAAGTCGCGCGCATCGTCGAGCCAAACCGTCGCTTTCACGACATCGTCGAGGGTGCACCCGGCAAGGGTGAGCGCGCGTTGCACGTTTGAAAGCGCTTGCCGCGTCTGCGCTTCGATGCCCCCGGGAACGATCTCTCCGTTCTCGCCCATGGGCACCTGTCCCGATACGAAGATGAACGGCCCAGCCCTCACCGCAGGAGAAAACGGCAGCGGTTGGCCGCCGGGTCCCGCACGCATGCTTCCAAGAAATTCAACGCTCATGTTGGCTCCCTCGTCGTTGATCGCACAGACGTGCGCGACCTAATTCGTGATGGTAACGGGTCCGCGACGATTGACGCTGCCCGGCGGCGGCGTAGACTCTTGGGCGCCGCGTCATAGGTCGAGGGCTCGCAAAGGGCCCCTACGGCACACACAGGAGGTCTCATGCTTCGCCTCGTCGCGAATAGCCGCATAAACATCTGCTTCCGTGCCACGCGCGCCGTGCTTACCGGGGCCGCCGTCGCGGTTACGCTCATTGCGCCGCCGCTCGTACAAGCTGCGCCCCAGAAAGGCGGCGTCGCCAACATCGCGATGATTGGTGAGCCGCAAACGCTCGACCCGATGTCATCGACCGCCGACCTCGTCGGGACGATTATGCAGCATGTGTACGAGCTGCTCTACACCTACGACGCCAACTCGAACGTCGTGCCGATGCTCGCCGAAGCGCTGCCGGCCGTTTCGAAGGACGGCCTCGTCTATACGATCGCGCTTCGCCACGGCGTGAAGTTCCACAATGGCAAGGAGATGACATCCGAGGACGTCGTCGCATCGCTCGAGCGCTGGATGCAGATGGCGCCACGCGGCAAGGCGGTCGCCAAGGAAGTGAAGTCGGTCGAGGCCAAGGGGTCGTACACTGTCGTCATCACGCTCAATCGGCCGTACGCGCCCCTCGTCGCGCATTTGGCGTTGTCCAATGGCTTCGCGGCGATCATGGCGAAGGATTCGATCGCGAATCCGCTGACCCAGTTCGTCGGCACCGGGCCGTATATGTTCAAGGAGCGCAAGCCCGATCAGTACGTCCAACTCGTGCGCTTCGAAGCTTACAGCGCGCGCAAAGAGCCGGCGAGCGGCTATGGCGGGAAGCGCGAGGCGCTTTTGGACGAGCTGCGTTTTATCCCGGTGCCCAACGCCAACACTCGCGTGGAAGGCGTGCTGGCGGGCCAGTACCAGTTCGCCGACGTGCTCCCCGTGGAGGCGTATTCGCGCCTCGAAAACGCGTCCAACGTAAAACCGGTGCTGACCTCCCCGTTCGGCTTCCCGTACATGGTCCTCAACACCAAGCAGGGACCGCTTGTCAACGTAACGCTGCGGCAGTCCGTCGAGGCCGCTCTCAACAACTCGGACATGATGGCGGCCGCATTTGGCGACAAGAAGTTCTACGACACCGATCCCAACCATTACGCGAAGAACACGCCGTTCTTTTCGATGGCCGGGACGGAGAATTACGGCAAGGGCGATGCGAAGAAAGCTGCGGCCCTCGCCGCCACGGCGAAGTACGACGGGACTCCGATCAGGATCCTCACGAGCCAGCAATACGACTTCCATTACCGCATTGCCCTCGTGATGGCGGAGAACCTCAAGGCAGCAGGCTACAAGGTCGACATGCAGGTGGTCGACTGGTCAACGCTCATCCAGCGCCGCAACGATCCCGCGCTTTGGGACATCTATATCACTCATTCCGCGGTACTGCCCGAGCCGACGCTCACGCCGCCGCAATTGGGCGACGGCGCGCCCGGCTGGTGGGCGAGCCCAGCGAAAGACGCGGCGCTGGCCGCGTTCAACGCAGAAGCCGACCCCAAGAAGCGGGCGGCGCTGTGGGGCGACGTGCAGCGCGTTGTGTTCACCGAGGTGCCGTACATCCGAATCGGCGACTTCAACAACCTGACCGCGCGCTCAGCGAAGCTCGATGGCTACGTTGCGATGCCGTGGCCGTTCTTCTGGAACGCCGGCCTGTCGAAGTGATCGGAAAGCTTGGCTTCAGCCGCGCTCGGATGCGGGCGACAGTATCGACGCGGCCGCGCTGATGATGATCCGGTATCTGGCGTCACGCCTCGCCGGGATGGTAATCGTGATGCTGATCGTCGCGACGCTTGTGTTCATCATCACGCGGCTCGCGCCCGGCGACCCGGCAGCGGTCATGCTGGGCGAACAGGCGACCGCCGCCGACATCGCCAAGCTGCGCGGGACATACGGCCTCGATCGGCCGCTGCCTGTGCAGTTCGCGTATTGGTTGGGCGAGCTCGCTCACGGCAATCTCGGCCAGTCGATCTTCTTGCAGCGACCCGTCACTCAGGCGCTCGCCGAACGCGCCGAGCCCACGTTTTTCCTCACGGTGTTCGCCCTCGCCATCGCCATGCTGATCGGCATTCCATGCGGCATCGTCGCCGCCGTCTGGCGCGGCAAAGCAGTCGACCAGACGTTCTCCGCCTTCGCGATGCTCGGCGCGAGCATTCCGAGCTTCTGGTTCGGACTCGTCCTGATGGAGATATTCGCCGTCGGCTTGGGCTGGTTTCCGGTGGCTGGCTACGGCGACCCGGGCGTGCCGCTGTCCGATCGCCTGTACCATCTCATTCTGCCGGCGATCGTCCTCGGAGTCGTCAACTCGGCGCTCATCCTCCGATTCACGCGCGCCAGCATGCTCGACGTGCTCGGAGAGGACCACATCCGGACCGCGCGCGCCAAGGGCATGTCCGAGGCACGCGTCGTGCTGCATCACGCGCTTCGGAATGCGCTGATCCCGGTGATCACGGTGGTCGGCCTCACGTTTGCGCTGCTGATCGGCGGCGCGATCGTCACGGAGACCGTGTTCGGTTTGCCGGGCGTGGGCAATCTGGTGGTATCCGCGGTGCTTCGCCGCGATTACCCGGTCATTCAAGGCGCACTGCTCGTCATTGCCGGCCTCTATGTGCTGATCAACCTCTCGATCGATCTCATGTATCTCGTCATCGATCCGCGGGTGAAATACTAGGGCCAGTCCCGATGACGACCCTCGCCGCCCCCCTTAACGAGGCACCGTCGTCGCGTGGTCTGACGGCGACCCTCCTGCGCAAGCTCTTCGGGCGCAAGGTCGTGCTGGTCGGCGCGGCGGTCATTGTTGTGATGGCGCTGGCAGCGGTGGCCGCACCGTGGATCACGCCGTACGATCCGATGGCGCTCAAGGTCCTCGACCGCCTGCAAAGTCCGCGCGCCGCGCACTGGTTCGGGACGGATGAATTGGGGCGCGATGTGTTTTCCCGCATCGTGTTCGGCGCCCGTTACTCGCTCATGATCAGTGCGCTGGTGGTGGTCAGCTCCGTTGCCGCCGGCGTGCTCCTCGGGCTTGCCGCTGGCTTTTTCCGGCGCCTTGACGCGCCTGTCATGCGCGTGGTCGATGCCATGATGTCGTTCCCCGACATTCTGCTCGCGATCGCGTTGGTCGCCGTTCTGGGCGCCTCGATGATTAACGTCGTCGTCGCGCTGGCGATCGTCTACACGCCACGGGTCGCACGCGTGGTGCGCGCCTCGGCTCTGGTGGTGCGCGAGCTTCTGTTCATCGAGGCAGCGCGAGCGCTCGGGATCTCCACGTGGCGGATCCTGTTCATCCACGTCCTGCAGAACATCACGTCGCCGATCCTGGTACAGGCGACGTTCATCTTCGCGTATGCGATCCTCGCCGAAGCCGGGCTGTCGTTTCTCGGCGTGGGTGTGCCGCCCGCGCTGCCGACCTGGGGCACCATGATCGCGAGCAGCCAGCAGTACGCCGATCACGCCATATGGCTCGCGCTTTTCCCAGGGATCGCGATCGTGCTTTCGGCGCTGTCGTTGCAGATGGTCGGCGACGGCTTTCGCGACCTTCTCGATCCCAAGCTGCGTAAGGCGCTGTGAGCGCAGAGGTCGCCATGACCGGTTCGCCGCTTCTCGAAGTCGTCCACCTCGCGACGCACTTCATGACCGACGACGGACTCCTCAAGGCGGTCGACGACGTCTCGTTTACGGTACACGCCCGAGAAGCGCTGGCGATCGTGGGCGAATCCGGTTCGGGCAAGTCGGTGACGAGTCTTTCCATCATGAGGCTCGTCCCCAACCCGCCGGGGCGGATTGTGGGAGGTGCCATGCGCTTCCGCACGCGCGAGGGCACGGTCGTCGATCTTGCGCAACTGCCCGAAAAGTCCCTGCGCCGATTGCGTGGACGCGACATCGCCATGATCTTCCAGGAGCCCATGACGAGCCTCAACCCGGTGCTTCGCATCGGCGACCAGATCGCGGAGGCCGCATCGCTGCATTTGCCGCTCGACGCCGCCGCAGCGCGACAGCGCGCTCTGGAGATGCTCGATATGGTGGAGATCCCGGCGGCGCGACAGCGCTTTGCCGAGTATCCGCACCAGTTGTCGGGCGGCATGCGCCAGCGGGTCATGATCGCGATGGCGCTTGCGTGCGATCCGCTGCTGCTGATCGCGGACGAGCCCACGACCGCGCTCGATGTCACGATTCAGGCGCAGATCCTCGCGCTGCTCGACAAGCTTCGCCGCGACGCCGGCATGGCGGTGCTGTTCATCACCCACAATCTGGGTGTCGTCGCGCAGATCGCGGACCACGTCGTGGTCATGTACGCCGGCCGTGTGGTGGAGGAAGGCGGCGTCCGTGCGACCTTTGCGACACCGCGACATCCCTACACGCGCGACCTTCTCGCCTGCCTCCCGCGACGTGCCCTCGAGCAGGGCGTGTCCGCGAAGAGCGGCCGGCGGCTGAACGCAATTCCGGGGCAAGTCGCCAGCCCCACCGATCCGCTGCCGGGCTGCGCATTCGCGCCGCGCTGCTCGCTCGCGGAAAGCCAATGCACTGTCGCCATGCCACCACTGGCCGAGCTTGCGGACGGCCAGCGGTCACGCTGCGTGCGGTGGACGGTGGTATGAACCACGCGCTGGTTTCCGTCCGGGCGCTCCGCAAGTATTTCGGCCGCCCCGAGCGACCGGTGCGTGCGGTGGACGGCGTGAGCTTCGACATCGCGAAAGGCGAAGCGCTCGGCCTCGTCGGCGAGTCCGGCTCCGGCAAGAGCACGATCGGGCGCAGCGTGCTGAAGCTGATCGAGCCGTCGGAGGGCGAAGTGCGCTTCGCCGGCGTCGATCTTGCCCCGCTGTCGCCGCGTGCGATGCGGCCTTATCGCCGCCGCCTCCAGATCATCTTCCAGGATCCGTACGCGAGCCTCAATCCGCGCCGCCGCGTCGGCGATGCGATCGGCGAAGTGCTCGATGCGCACGGCCTGCACCAGGGATCCGTCCGTGCGAGACGCATCGCCGAACTCCTCTCGCTCGTTGGCCTCGCGCCGGAGCACGCGCGGCGCTTTCCGCACGAATTCTCCGGTGGGCAGCGTCAGCGCATCGGGATCGCACGCGCGCTCGCGGTGGAGCCGGAGTTCATCGTCGCCGACGAACCTGTTTCGGCGCTCGACGTTTCGATCCAGGCGCAGATCATCAACCTCCTAAGCGATCTGCGAGAGCGCTTCGATCTCACCATGCTGTTCATCTCGCACGACCTGGACGTGGTCGAGTACCTGTGTGACCGCATCGTCGTTCTCTACCTCGGCAAGGTGATGGAAACCGGCCCGGCACAAGCGATGTACCGGACGCCGCGGCATCCTTACACGCAGGCGCTGCTGGCAGCCTCACCTCGCCCGGATCCGGACGCGCGGGGCGAACGGCGGCTCTTGCAGGGTGACATCCCGAGCCCGATCGATCCTCCCTCCGGTTGTGTATTCCGCACGCGCTGTCCCTATGCGCAGGCCGCGTGCGCGGCGCAGGTGCCTGCTCTGCGCGAAGTCGCGCCGGGCCGCCTCAAGGCTTGTCTGCGGGACGATATCCCATGATCAGGACGCTTAATCTTGACTTGATCGAGCGCGAGCCCATCGATGCATCGACCAAGGGCTTCCCATACGGTGCGCCGCCGATCCCGCTCGGCGAGATCGGCGCACAAGGCTGGCACCTGCTCGAAGGCTCGTTGCCGCTTCCGCAGGCGGTGCTCAAGGAGAGCGCACTCGCCCACAACCACGCGTGGATGCGCGACTTCACCCAAGCAACGGGCGTCTTGCTCGCGCCGCACGGCAAGACGACCATGGCCCCGCAGATTTTCGCCCAGCAGCTGGCCGCAGGCGCATGGGGTATCACGGTGGCGACGGTGCATCAGCTTGCGGTGTGTGCGAGGTTCGGGGCTCGACGCGTGATCATGGCGAATCAGCTCTTGGGCGCTGCCGCCGTGGCCGAGGTGTTGCGCCTGCAAAGGCAGCATCCGGACCTCGAGTTCTACTTCCTCGTCGATTCGCTTGCGCAGTTGCGCTCGATCGAGGCCGACGCGGGACTGCAGGCGCGATCACGACGATTGTGCGCCCTCCTCGAACTCGGAGTCACGGGCGGACGCACCGGCTGCCGCAACGCCGACGAGGCGCTTACACTCGCCAGGGCGGTCGCGGCGAGCGAGTTTGTCGATCTCGCGGGCGTCGAGTGCTACGAAGGTCTGCAGCTCAACGGCGACTCGGCTCACGATGCGAAGTTCGTGGCGGAGCTCATGCGCGCGGTGCAGGACGTGGCAGTGTCGTGCGACCGCGCAGGCTGGTTCGCGGGATCGTCGATCATTCTTTCCGCGGGTGGCTCCGCCGCATTCGATATCGTCGCGCACGAGCTGCCGATGCGACTGTCGAAGCCGGTACAGACCATCCTGCGGAGCGGCTGCTATGTAACCCACGATGTGGGCTTCTACGAACGCATGCTCGTCAACGTTCGGGCGCGCAGCGGCCGGGAGTGGGAGGCCCGGGAAGGGTTGCGTGCCGCGCTCGAAGTGTGGGCGCAGGTGCAATCGCGACCCGAGCCGTCACTGGCCATCCTCACCATGGGCAAGCGCGACGCGTCCTTCGATCTCGACATGCCTCGGCCGCAATGGCAATTCCGAAGGGGCCGCGACGCTCGTCCGCGCGCGATCCACAATGACGCCAAGGTGACGGCCATGAACGATCAGCATGCCTACCTGCGCATCCTGCCGGAGACGGATGTGTGCGTCGGCGATCTCATCGGCTGCGGCATCTCGCACCCCTGCACCACCTTCGACAAGTGGCGTGTGATGTTCACCGTCGACGATAACTATCGCGTGACCGGAGCGATCCGCACGTACTTCTGACGGAGACGACGTGAGCGCAGGCTACACACAACTGCCGTTGCTCCTCCGCGGCGGTACCGTTATCGACGGCACTGGCGCGGATCGGTTCGCGGCGGACGTGCGCATCGAGGACGGTCGGATCGCCGCCATCGACCCCGGGCTCGCGAGCGACGGCGCCCAGGTCATCGACGTGGCGGGCAAAGTGGTCGCGCCCGGATTCATCGACGTGCACACCCACGACGACCGGATGGTGCTATCCGCGCCCGACGCGCTGCCCAAGATCAGTCAGGGGGTCACTACCGTGATCGTCGGCAATTGCGGCATCAGTCTGGCACCGCTCGTGCGCACCGACGTCCCGCCGCCTCTGAACCTGCTCGGCAACAACTATGTGCATCCAACCATGGCGGCGTACGCCGAGGCCGTGGAGGCAGCGCGCCCCGCCGTCAACGTTGCGACGCTCGTCGGCCACTCGACGTTGCGCGTGGCTACGATGGGCGACCCGTACCGCCCTGCGACGCGGGAGGAGCAAGCGTACATGGTTGCGCTCTTGCGCGAGGCCATGGCGGCGGGCGCGATCGGCTTCTCGTCGGGCGTGTTCTACGCGCCAGGTGCCGCGGCCGACATCGACGAGCTCGCCATGCTCGCCGCCGTCGCAGGCGAGGCTGGCGGCGTGTACGCGACCCATATCCGGCAGGAGATGGACCAGGTCATCCCGTCGCTAGACGAAGCGTTCGCCACGGCACGCCGCGGCAATATTCCGATCGTGATCTCGCATCACAAGTGCGCGGGTCCCAAGAACTGGGGACGAACGGCGGAAACGATCGCGTACATCGATGACGCGCGGTCGAAGCAACCCATCGGCCTCGACGCGTATCCCTACATTGCAGGGTCCACGGTGCTGCGCAGCGATCTCATCGACGGCGTGATCGACGTCCTCGTCACGTGGTCGACTCCGCATCCGGAAATGTCGGCACGGCACCTCGCCGATATCGCGCGTGAATGGAATTGCACGCAACAGGAAGCCTGCGAGCGCCTGCAACCCGGAGGCGCCTGCTATTTCCAGATGCGCGAAGACGATGTTCGGCGCGTGCTTGCGTATCCGCCGACCATGATCGGGTCGGACGGCCTGCCCCACGACGCGCATCCGCACCCGCGTCTGTGGGGCACGTTTCCGCGCGTCCTGGGGCACTATTCACGCGACATCGGGCTATTCTCGCTTGAGACCGCCGTGCACAAGATGACGGCGCTCTCCGCCCGACGCTTTAACCTCGAACAGCGCGGCCAGATCCGCCTCGGATTCCACGCCGACATTACCGTTTTCGATCCGCGGACCGTCGCGGATGCCGCGACCTTCGAGCACCCCAGGCAGGCTGCGCGCGGCATCGAGCACGTGATCGTCAATGGTACGCTTGCATGCAGCCATGGTACCGAGGTCACGCAGCGTGCCGGCCGCTTCCTGGGGCGGCGAGGCGGCCTTTGAGGGTGCGATGCGGGGATTCATCCCGTTCGCCTTGCCATCGAATTCCACCGTCACGTATGCGACCGGACGTTGATAAACATGTCGCCGGGAATCAGTGGGCAGCGATTTCCGACCCTTAGCTTGCGGATCCAGGAAGTGCACACGCAATGCGTTCAACGCTCGCAGTAGCCGATAGTTGAGCGCCGGCTCCAGTCGCAACTCGGCGGCAACTTGGTCGGCGTCCTTGCGCTCGGGCCCGACCACTTCGAAGACGCCGAGTCGGACCCCAGCATAGAGGGTCTGACTGCGCCAACGCCCATAAGACAACTCTAGCAGCGACTCTTGAGCACCCATCACAGCGGCCCCGATAAAAATGAGAATGTCTTATCAGGGCAAGCCCGTCGCAACGTGACATATACTAGAATAGGGCGGTGTCGGCAGGACCGTCTTCTGGCGACTGCGCTAAAGCCATCGCGATCTGGCTGTGCTTCCGTTACGTGTGCGAGCCTGTGATCGGCAAGGAAATCTCATGTTCGAATCAAGCAGACTGGGTCGCGGCATTCTGTTCGCGGCATTGAGCTTACTTGGCGTCGTGCTCTCGTCCTCAGCCGTCGCTGCCGACAAAGTCACCATCACGTTCGCCAACTGGGCCGCAGCCGAGGGAACGACCAAGCCGGCCATCGATCAGGTCATTGCCGATTTCGAGAAAGTTCATCCGGACATCCAGGTCAAGAGTGAGGCGATCTCGTTCTCGGAGATCGGACGCCAGCTCGTGCTTAGGATCAACGCAGGCAACCCGCCTGACGTCGCGCAGCTCGCAGGCAACGATACCTTCGTAATCGCCGCGACGGGCAAGCTCGAACCGCTGGGCGGGTACGTTGGCCCTGATCTCAAGGCGCGGCTCAAGCCCGATGCTATGAGCGGGCTGCAATATCAGGGCAAGCTCATCGCGATGCCTTGGACGCTCGCGCCGGCGGGTTTCTGGTACGACAAAGCCGTCATGACGAAAGCTGGGCTTGATCCGGAGAAACCGCCACGTACCATCGACGAGCTGATGGCGGCGATGGCGACGATCAAGAAGAGCCAGCCCGACGTCATTCCGCTCGCGCTTGACACGACCAACCGCCCGTTTTCGCTGCAGTCGAATTGGCCGTGGATGGCGACCTTCGGTGCGGCGCCGATCGGAAGCGAAAGGGCACGCGCCGATTCGCCGGAGATGAAGCGCTATCTTGCGTGGATGCGCGATCTCGCAAAGGCGGGCTACATCGATCCGGGTCGCAAGATCGGTGAATTCCGTCCGCTGGCCGCGCAGGACAAGGTGGCGTTCATCTGGGACCAAGTGCTGCTGCAAGGCGTGATCCAAAGCGCGAGCAAAATGCCGGATGCGGAGTTCTATCGCCACTGGGGTGTGACAACGCAGCCCGTCGGCCCTGGCGGCAAACCCTACTCTTTCGAGGGTGGCCACCAGCTCGTCATCTTCGCTGACAGCAAGCAGAAGAAAGCCGCGTGGATGTTGATCGAGTATCTCGCTGCATCACCGGACGCGATCAAGACATATACGCTCGGTCCGGGAGCGTCGATTCCACCGCTGATTGCGGCGCCTGACGCGGAGCTTTCGGCGAAGCTCGATACGCCGATCTACAAGAGCTTCACGACCAGCATCGTTCCTACACTGACGATTCCGCCGTTCGGCCCCGCCTTTGCGTCCGCGTCCTCGGCGATCATGGCCGCCGTGCAACAGGCGGTGACCGGCTCCGAGCCTATCGATCATATCGCCAGCTCAGTCCAGCAGCAGCTCGAGCACAAGTGACGGCTAGCCTCGGATCGGCGCTCGTTGCGACGCAAGTAGCGATACTCCTCTGATCGCGGCCATGCGATCGGGCGTCGTGCACGCAGGGTATTCGCGGCGATGACACACGCGCTCGCCCGGCCATCGGACCTCGCGCGGAGCGGAGCGCGGCTTCCATGGCTGGACGCGATGGTGATGCCCACGCTGGTCGTGCTCGCGGTCGTCGTCGGCTATCCGGTGATCTATACGCTGCTGCTCTCCACGCAAGAATACAATTTACTCGGCACTGAGCCCGCACGCTTCGTCGGGAGCGCGAACTATCACAAGCTCTTCGACGATCCGATTTTCTGGCAGGCACTTCGCAATACGGCACTCTATACTTTCGGAAGCGTCGCGGTCTCCTTACTCCTGGGATTGGCGATGGCACTCCTCACCGATGGGCTCGTCGGCCGGCGTGGCCGGTTCGTGCGCGCGCTGCTGCTCACGCCATGGGCGGTACCCTTCGTCGTGGTCGCGTTCCTCTTCCGTTACATGTATTTGCAGAACGGCGGTGCGATCAACGCGCTCCTGCTCACAACCGGCGTGATCGCTACCCCTATCTCCTGGCTAAACGTTTCCCTGCTCGCGCTGCCGGCTGTCATGGTCGCCAACATCTGGGCGATGACGCCTTTCTTCTTCCTGATCATGAGCGCCGCGATCGCCGCGATTCCCAACGAGGTCATCGAGTCGGCACGTATCGACCGTGCCGGCGCGCTCGACATGATCTTTCGGATAAAGCTTCCATTCCTGCGCAACGCCCTGCTCGTCAGCAGCCTGCTCATGATCATCGCCAACTTCAACGATTTCGCGAAGATCTGGGCGATGACGCAAGGCGGGCCCGGCTACAGCACGACCACGCTGGTGATCTACGTCTACCGTCAGGCATTCGAGAATTTTTCTTTCGGCTACGCTTCTGCTGTCGGCGTTGTCTGGCTGCTGCTGCTCCTTGTCTTTGCGGTCGCCTACTTGCGGGCACTCGCAAGAAATTGAGGCGGTTTGCTCGACGGCCGACTTCGTGCTCACTACCTGTGCAAACCGACATTTGGCAACACGTCCACGCTGTTTCGGCGTGATCATGCGCGCAGTGGCGATCGCTTTCGCGCTCGCATGGAGCCTAGCCCCAGTGTATTGGATGGTCGTGACGTCGCTCAAGACCGAGCTCGAAGCCGCGAGTCTAAGGCCGACGCTATGGCCGCAAAACGCCACCGGGGTTAATTATGCAAGCCTGTGGGCGGGATCGTTGCCCTTTGTGTCTTTCTTCGCAAACACCGCAATGACCTGCTTCGCCACCGCGATTGTCGCGGTCCTCATCGCTACGCCCGCTGCCTACGCGCTCTCGCGCGCGCGTTTCCGACTCCGCGTGCCGATCGGCTACTCGATCCTCATGTTCCGCATGCTTCCACTGGTGGTGCTCCTCGCACCGCTGTATCTGCTGCTGCTCAAAGCGCGGCTGCTCGATTCGTTCGTCGGATTGATCGTAGGCTTTACGACCTTCGGCCTGCCGTTCGCGGTGTGGATGATCAAGAGCTTCATCGAAGCTGTTCCGATCGAGATTGAGGAGGCCGCGCGGATCGACGGCTATCCGCGCTGGCAGATCCTGATGCGCGTTGTGGCCCCGCTGATCGTGCCAGGGCTCCTCAGCACGGGGACCTTCGTGTTCATGGAAGCGTGGAATAGTCTTATCTATCCGCTCACGTTCGTCACCACGCTGGAGCGTCAAACTTTGCCTGCAGCGCTGGTGCTTACCTTCACGGGCCAGTTCAAGACCGATTGGGGCGGCATGATGGCCGCTTCGACGCTGACGACCATCCCGCTGATGATCGCGTTCTTCGCGGTGCAGCGATCGATGGTGAGGGGGCTCGCGTCGGGAGCGCTCGCCGGTGCCTAGAGCCTGCTCGGAAGCCGCCGTTCGCGCCTGCCTCGATCGCTCCCGCGCGACTTGGGGCTCGTCGCTCGTTCGGAACAACTAATATGGCGCAGATCTCGTTACGCGGCGTCGCCAAGCACTACGGCGAAGTTGCGGCGCTAACCGAATGCACTCTCGACATCCAGGACCGCGAATTCGTCGTTCTTGTGGGACCGTCCGGCTCGGGCAAGACGACGCTGCTGCGCATCATCGCGGGACTGGAGTACGTCAGCGCCGGGGAGGTTTGGTTCGGCGACCGATGCGTGAACGACGTCGACGTCGCCGACCGTGACATTGCGATGGTGTTCCAGAACTACGGTCTCTATCCCCACATGTCGGTCTACGACAACATGGCGTTCGGCCTGCGACGGAGGAGGCTGTCCCCAAACAAGATCGACGAGCATGTGCGTCGCACCGCGCGCTTGCTCAGCATTGAGCCCCTCTTGAGCCGCCGTCCGCGGCAGCTCTCCGGTGGCCAGCGGCAGCGTGTCGCGCTCGGACGCGCCATCGTGCGAGATCCGGCGGTGTTTTTGCTCGACGAACCGCTTTCGAATCTCGATGCGCACCTGCGCGTGCAAATGCGGGGCGAAATCCTCAAAGTCCATCGCGCTGTCACGGCGACGACGATCTACGTGACGCATGACCAAGTGGAGGCGCTCACCATGGGGGACCGGATCGTGGTGATGAACCAGGGGCGGATCCACCAAGTGGGCACGCCCGCCGACCTCTACGACGTGCCGATCGACAAGTTTGTCGCGTCGTTCATCGGCACGCCGGCGATGGGCTTCATCGCTTGCCGCATCGAGCGATCAAGCCAGGGCGTCGAGCTCGTCACTGACTCGGCCCGGATGCGGCTCTCGCCGGCCAAGGCGCAGGCCGTAGCGAAGACCACCGCCGAACGGGTCTTCGTCGGCATCCGACCGGAACGCCTCACATTGGCACCGGAAGAGCGTGCATCGACCGCCGAAGTGATGGTGCGCGGCATCGTTGAGCTGGTCGAGATGATTGGCGCGGAACAATATGTCCACGTCGCCACCGAAAGCGGTTCACTCACGGCGCGTGTGCCAAGAGAACAGGCGGTGAAGGCAGAGAAGACCGTGACGCTCACCGCTGCAGCGCGGGATTTGCACCTCTTCGATCAAGGGACCGGGATTGCGTTGCGCTGAGGGACTATTTGCTGGACAGGCCTTACCAGTAAATGCGCGCGATCAGGTACATTATCGACACTTCATCGCCTAAATGGATGAGAATTCTCCGATGCCTTTGCCCAACGGCAGCCCTGGCGTACCCGTGCGCATCCTATCAAAGGGGCATCCGAGCGCTTCTCTTGCACCGCTTGGCCCGAACCCAAAGGTTCTGCTGGTTTGGCCGAAGTTCCCGCCATCCTTCTGGGGTTTCGAAGGCGCCCTGAAGATGATGCCCGAAGCTGCGATGACGCCGCCGCTGGGGCTGATTACGGTCGCGGCGCTTTGTCCACCCACGTGGACGCTCAAGCTCCTCGATCATGCCTTCGATGAAATTACCGACGAAGATCTCGGATGCGCCGACCTCGTGATGGTCAGTGCAATGCACGCGCAAAGAGTCGATGCGCTGGCGATTCTGCGCCGGGCGCGAGCGCTGGGAACCCGCACCTTCATGGGGGGGCCATGGGCGTCGAGCGAGCCCGATGTCGTGCGCTTGGAAGCTGACCACGTGATGGTGGGCGAGGCGGAGGAGGTCTTTTCGGGTGTTGCCCAAGCACTGGAAGACGGCACCGCGCAGAGCATGTACCTGGTGGCAGAAAAGCCGGACATATCCCGCAGCCCGATTCCCCGGTTCGACCTGCTCCGCAAGGACAAGTACACCACCATGCCCGTGCAGTTTTCGCGCGGCTGTCCGTTCCAATGCGACTTCTGCGACATCATCACGATCTATGGCCGCAAGCCGCGCACCAAGTCGCCGGCCCAACTCGTCGCCGAGCTGGACCGTCTGCGCGAGCTGGGCTGGCGCGGCGACGTGTTCGTCGTGGACGACAACTTCATCGGGAATCGGAAGAACGCACTTCAGTTGGTCAGGGAACTGGCCGTCTGGGGTGGCGCGCATCGACACCCGTTCACCTACTTCACCCAGGCGTCGGTCGACCTCGCCGACCGCCCCGAATTGATGGAAGCGATGGTTGCGGCGAACTTCACGTTCGTATTCCTTGGCATCGAATCGCCCTCAGCCGAGGCTCTCAGCGGATCGAAGAAGTTCCAGAACCTGCGCCGGGACAATCTGGAGCAGGTGCGCATCATTCAGGAGAATGGTCTTTGGGTACTCGCAGGATTTATCGTCGGTTTCGATTCCGACGATCAGGCGATCTTCGAGCGGCAACGCGAGTTCATCGAGCGGGCCGCGATCGCCTGGGCCATGGTCGGCATGCTGCAGGCACCCCCAACCACTCCGCTCTACGATCGCATGAAGGCCGAAGGACGCCTTGTGCAAGAAAGCGAAATGACCACGAATTTCAGCGCACCGAACTTCCGCACGACGATGCCGCTGCCGACGCTGTTGCACGGGCTGAGCGGGTTGCTAGCGGACCTGTACGAGCCGAGCGCCTACTTCCGACGTGCATTGCGCTCGCTGGAGGTGTTGAAGACGAAGCCGAGCCAGACGGTGCCGGACACGCCGGTGTGGGACGACCTGCGGCTGCTCGCGTCGTCAATGTGGACTCAGGGCGTGAGGTCCGGCTACCGGCGCGCGTACTGGGGCTTTCTCGGGACGGTGGTTCGCCGCTACCGGAATGATCCCGTGAAGCTCGGGATGGGACTGCGCGCGCTGGTTGCGGCACAACATTTCCTGATCTATGCGCAGCAGGTTGCCGACGAGCTGGAGCGCGAGTGCGCGAAGGTTCGTGAGGTAGCCAGCCAATTGCTGCCACCTAGCCTAAGTTCCCCGGAAGCTTTGCGTTCCCCGAACGCCGACTCACCACCCGAAGCCGCGCCTCGTTCGAAAAAGATCTTGAATGACCGGCCCTGGCCGGGCTGAGCCGCACGGCGGGTAACGAAGGACGACCCATACTTGCGAGCCGAACTTAGCCGGCGGAAATGGGTAATTATCGAAGCGAGGCGAAGGGGTTGACCATGATTGCTGTTGCCATTCTGCGCCGCAGATTACGTGAGGGGAAAACCTACGAGGACTTCCGCAAAGCGTGGTTTCACGAGGATGGGTTCAATGCTCCGAATTGGATGTTCAGCATACTTAACATCAATCGAGACCGGGGTCCGAGACTGGCACTCTGCGTCCATACCGATCCAGCATGACTTCTCTTGCGCTGTCCGTGATGTTGCTTGCGGTCTGACAGCTTCGTCCACCACGACGCATCACTTCTGGTGCCACATTCGTGTAACGATTCACTTGTACATTGGGTTGCGTGAAGCGACTAGTAATCGGAGATATCGAGATTGTTGCGGGTGCGATCCGCCGCGGTTCGGTATTTATATCATCAGTGACGGTCATCTTTGGTCCGGCGACCGATCATTCGGGGTGGAAGTCTTGCCATGAATGGGAGAATCCGCTGTTCGAAAGCGAAGCGGAAGCCATCAAATTCGCTTGGCGACGAGCGACAACCATGGCCCGCTCGATAGAAGCTGACATGCCGACTTGATCGCGAGTGTTGCTGCGGATTCATTTGGTTGCTCGAAGCGCGAGACTATGCTCGGGACCCGAACTTGGTCACTGTCCGCCGCCCGGCCCGAAACGCTGCGAGAGCTGCCCCAAGCTAGAGAAGGAACCCCGGGAAGAAGCGCATTCAAGGCAAGGCGCAGCCTGAGAGGCCTGGCCCCTCGTTACGTCTTGTCAATCAGACCTTCGAGGCCCTATCGACAGGAGCGATCATGGAATTCATCTGGTTCATTTTGATCGGCCTGGTGGCGGGGTGGCTTGCCGGGCAATTGGTAAAGGGGGGCGGCTTTGGTGTCGTCGGACCGGTCTTGCAGCGGGTGGATAACCGTAAGGGTCGGCTTGAGCCAACCAGTGCTCAGCTCGGCCGCAACCGGAGATTCGACAGCGCCATGCTATCTCGCCGAGGACCGAGGCGGATCAGCTCGTACCGCCAATCGCCGCGCGGGTTCCGAACCCAGTCTGCGGCACAGTCGGCCGCTGACCCGATGCCATCGCTCGAAGCGGAACGGCGGCGGGCGCGACCGGTCCAATTAGGCTTACCCCCGCGGAGGTGCCATGTCGCACTACATCGACGCCATCGTCATTCCCGTTCCCCGTGCTAACCTCGACACCTACAAGCGCATGTCCGCGGAATGGGGCAATGCTCACCTGCGCCACGGTGCACTGTATTACTCCGACTCGATCAGCGACGACGCTCAGCCCGGCAAGGTCACCTCGTTTCCCCAGGCCGTGCAGCTCAAGGACGGCGAGGTAATCGCGTTGGCTTGGGTCGTGTACCGAGACAAGCAGGAGCGCGACCGCATTAACAAGGCGGTCATGGAGGATCCGCAGCTCAAGGAGTCAATGGACCCCTCGAAGATGCCCTTCGACGGCAAGCGCATGTTCTGGGGCGGGTTCGAGACCATCATCGGCCTCGCGGCCGGCCACTGAGCGTGGCTGCAGAGGATCAGCTCGCAATCCTGACTGGCATTCGTTGCTGATCCAGCAGCCGCGGCGAGCCCGCGTTCGCTGCAGAAGCGAACGTCCGCTATGCCCTGCCGTGGACGACTGCTGTGGGTCGATGCCGCCGATTGAACGTCCCCAATCAGCGACTGCTTGCTATATCCGCAGTCGGCTGCGAGCAGCTATTCAACCGTTATCACTGATAGCAGACCTACGATGCTCCCCGCCGGCGCGGCTGGATGGGGTGCGGGGACACTGGGACTCGTATGGCGGGTTTGGCCCGCTATAAGCCCGTCCGGCCTCGGCGCAGTCGGCTGTCATACGCGCGTCACATGCGAAGGCCGATACTGAAACCCGCGATCATTGCCTGCGGGGTCCCGATGTCAGAAATCGCACTGCAAAAAGCGACCGGCGCGCCGGCTGCGAAGCCTTCCCTCGACGGCGGCATCAATCCGGTCACCGCCGTCGTCTTCCTGTTGATCCTGGGGGCCGGGTTGCTGTTCACGGCCTACAGTCTTTACGACGACGTGACGGCGGCGGATACGCGGGTGACGACCTGGGTCCCGTTCTTGCTGCTCGGCGTCGCGCTCTTCGTCGCCCTCGGGTTCGAGTTTGTGAACGGCTTTCATGACACCGCGAACGCCGTGGCGACGGTGATCTACACCCACGCGCTTCCCGCCCATTTCGCGGTCGTGTGGTCGGGCGCATTTAACTTCCTGGGGGTGCTGCTGTCGAGCGGCGCGGTGGCGTTCGGGATCATAACGTTGCTGCCGGTGGAGCTCATCCTGCAGGTGGGGTCGGCGGCGGGGTTCGCGATGGTCTTCGCGCTGCTCATCGCCGCGATCATCTGGAACGTCGGCACGTGGTATCTCGGCTTGCCCGCGTCGAGCTCGCACACGCTCATCGGCTCGATCATCGGCGTCGGGCTCGCCAACCAGCTCATGGCGGCGGCGAGTGGCACGAGCGGCGTTGATTGGTCGCAGGCGACGAAGATAGGCTATTCGCTCCTGCTTTCGCCTCTCGTCGGCTTCATATGCGCGGCGCTTCTGCTCCTCGCCCTCAAGGTACTGGTCCGCAACAAGGACCTTTACGCTGAGCCCAAGGGACAGCAGCCGCCACCGGCGTGGATCCGGGGCATCCTCATTCTCACGTGCACCGGGGTGTCGTTCGCTCACGGGTCCAACGATGGCCAGAAGGGGATGGGGCTCATCATGCTCATCCTGATCGGCACGGTGCCGACGACGTACGCGCTGAACCGCGCCCTGCCCGACAGCGCGATGGCCGAGTTCGCGAGGACGTCGAACGCGGCCGCCACGGTCGTCGAAGCCAAGGCGAGCGGCTACGACATCCTTGGCAACCCGCGGCCTGCGGTCACCGCCTATGTGGCGCAGCGCAAGCTGAATGAGGGCACCTACCCGTCTCTTGCGGCGCTGATCCACGAGGTGAACCAGCAGGTGGCGCAATACGGATCCTTCCGCAAGATTCCCGCCGAGGCCGTCGGCAACACACGCAACGACATGTATCTCGTGTCCGAAGCGCTGCGCTACCTCGCCAAGGACAAGGAGAACGACCTCACGGCCGCGGAAGTCGCGACGCTGAACGCCTACAAGAAGTCGCTCGACGACGCGACCAAGTTCATCCCGCTTTGGGTGAAGGTCGCCGTTGCGGTCGCGCTTGGTCTGGGCACGATGGTAGGCTGGAAGCGCATCGTGATCACTGTCGGAGAGAAGATCGGCAAGACGCACCTTACGTACGCACAGGGCGCGTCTGCGGAGCTTGTCGCTGCGGGAACAATCGCGGCGGCCGATATGTTCGGCCTGCCAGTGTCAACGACACATGTGCTCTCCTCCGGCGTCGCTGGCACGATGGCGGCCAACCGGTCAGGACTTCAGATGGCTACCGTGCGCAATCTCCTGATGGCTTGGGTGTTGACGCTACCTTGCGCAATCCTCATCTCGGCAACGCTGTATTGGGCGTTTGCGAAATTGTTCTAAGAGACCGGGAGGCCATCGTGACGAAACACGCAGTGCGCTCCAAGAAAGACGTCGAAAGCGAGCAGCTCGATGCGAAGCTCGCGGCGTATAGGGCGGCGGTCGAGGCCTGGATCGTAACGATTCGCGAGGAAGAAGCGTTGGCGAGCGCGAATCGATCGTTGGTGCAGGTCGACAAGTGGGAAGCGGCCCATTTTCGCGAAGAGCGTGCCCGCGAGCGGGCCAAGGCCGCGAAGCAGGATTACGAGTCGGCGTTGCGCGAGAAGTTTTTCGGCTTTTCGTGACCCGTCTGACTTCGTCGCTGTAGCGGCGAAAGTACCGACCCGCGCCGCGGCAAACGTGACAGCAACCGACGCCCTGTGCCCCGGCCAGCGGCTTCCATCCAGCACGGGGTCAAGCGATGGGCTTGGCCCCTTGGAGCCATAGGCTCTGCTCCTAAACCCTGCGACACTCACTAGGCAGTCGGGAGCGGCGTTGAACGACTGCTTACTACACTCGCCAGAGGTGTAGATCGGCCAGCCGATGGCCCTCGCTTTCGATGATCTGAAGGAGGGCCGTCGGCCGGCTTGCGATCGGGATCACCTCGATGCGCGACGTCGTCACATCGGCGCGAGGCTTACAAAGAAACGGGCGTCTTCGACGCCCGTTCAACAGATTTCCGCCCGGAGGAAGGAGGCCGGTGAGGAGTGTGGCTGCTCAATGTTTCTTCATCGTTACAAGGGCACCAGCGGCCCGCGGGCGACCTAGCCGTGGGCTGAAGACGCGTTTCAGGCGTCGACGTCCTCCTCTTCGTGCTCCGCGTGCAAGTCGACATGCATCTTAGTCGCAAGTGCCGCTTGCTCGTGTCCGTGCAATGCGTGGCCCTGCGCGACGTGCGCGTGGTGCGCCGCCTTCATGTGATCTCCCTCGGACGCGTGTTCGGCTGCGTGTCGATGGTGCTCCGCTGCCTTTTCGTAATGCTCGGCCGCTGCTTCGTGGTGCTTCCTCAATGCCTTCATGCTGCGCTCCTATGAAAATGATGCGGGCACCGTGCCCGTATCAGCCCCCATCTTACGTTTGCCTCGATAACGGCACGATGACAGAAGAACCATCGTGCATGCCCAAGAGACAATCAGTCGCCTCCAGGCCCACGCTTTGATCGTTGGTTGAACTAGGGAGTCAGTGCGCGCCGAAGCGGCACGGCCAGATCGCAGCCGAACTCCTTCGGGAAGTCGACCGAGACGCGGGCATGGACCCGGCCCTGGCGGTCGAGGAATTGCGCGTGATCGTCGAGCGGCACGAGCGCGCCGTGCCAGACATACGGATGAATGTAGAGGCCGTGCCTTCCATCAGACCAAAACGTGACGAACTGGTCGGGCCTGACGTCGTCTCCCGGCATTGCGCGTGGCACGACGAAATAACCAGCGCCGCCGAGGAAAGAACGCTGTTCAGGCGAAATTCCGCCGATAGAGACAATGCCAACTAGGCCCGCCCGGGGGAAACCCGCCTGAGGGCCAAAACGTTCGAGTTCCGCTGGCAAACAAGGACTACCTGGCGGTGGGCGGAGTCCGCTGCGAACCGGTCTCTGCGGCCAGAGATTGCCTATAAGAGTGAATTTTACAGGCAAATCTTAACGGCATTGGTCTCTACAACTCGAACCAAATATTGCGATTCGCGTCGCAAAAGGTGCCTCCGCGACGCTAAGAACGTTCGGCGGTTGTCTGTGCGACATCGACGATCCTGCCCGACCGTTCGTGACGGACGATGCTTTCAAGCCATAGCCATAGGTAATCGGCAAGGCTGCGCCGAACGACCACATCGATGCCGCTTTGCAGCGCAAGCAACAGGGCAGACGCCTTCGCTACGTGCGTCTGCGCACAGTGACCAGGGCTGAAGACACCCGGATGCAGATCCAGGGGGCAGCCGCGCGCCAAGAGCTCGCCAGCTTCGCTGCCTTCCAGCCGCAACACCGTTTGCCCTCCGCCAAGCTCGACAACCGACGAAAAGCAGGAGCGAAGATTCTCGCGAAGGTCTTGCGCCAGCCGGTGCTCATCGTCTCCTGTGCAAATGATCAACCACTCATTGGGGCACAACCAGCACACGGCCCGGTCGCCCGCCGCGTGGACGGTGTTGGGAATGGACGGCAAATCGACGCCAATAGCGAGTGCAGCGGACCGTGCGAAGGACGGTTCCGCCGGATCGCCGCGAACATTGATATGACCGAGGAATGCGCGCTCGCTGACCACGGTGCCGTGGTACGCGAGCCTAACTCCGCACGGATAGCCGATAAGCGGGCTCTCCAGGCGAATGCGATTGGGCAACGAGCTAGACATTCTGACGCGCCCCTTCCGGATCGATGAATACCGGCTTCACGATTCTCGCCCTCATCATCCGCCGGTCGTCGAGCAGCACGCGCACTATCTCGCCCATACGCTCGCGTCCGTTCACCACGAGCGCCAACGCGATGGATTGACCGAGGCACGCGCTGAAGTAGCTCGACGTGACATGGCCGTGCGTATGCGCCGGAACGCTGGCCGGAGCGTCCTGGAGGATCTGGCCGCCTTCGGGCAACACGTCATGAGGTCGCTCGGTCAGCAACCCGACCAGTTGTTTGCGGTCCTGACGCGCAGTATCGGAGCGCAACAGCGACCTGCGCCCAATGAAGTCCTTTCCCTTCGCGACGATCCATTCCATGCCGAGATCGATCGGCGTCACGGAGCCATCGGTGTCCTGTCCGACGATAATGAAGCCCTTTTCGGCGCGCAGCACGTGCATGGTTTCGGTGCCGTAGGGCGTGATGCCGTCCGGCTCTCCGGCCTTCATCAACCGCTCCCACACGTCTCGGGCCGCGTTGGCAGACACGTTGACTTCGTACGCCAGCTCGCCTGAAAAGCTGATTCTCGCTACGCGAGCCGGCACGCCAGCAACCGTGCCCTGCCGGCAGGACATGAACGGAAACGCCTCGGGTGAGAAGTCGATGTCCTCGCACAGAGATTTGACGACCTTGCGGCTCTTTGGACCGACGACAGCCAACGTCGCCCAATGATCAGTCACCGATGTCAGGAACACCTTCAGATGCGGCCACTCAGTCTGCAGCCACCGCTCCAGCCACGCCAGCACCCTGGCCGCGCCGCCGGTTGTCGTCGTCATGAGGAAGTGGCTCTCCCCCAGGCGTGTTGTCACCCCGTCATCCATGACCACGCCGTTTTCGTCGAGCATGATCCCGTAGCGTGCGCAGCCGATGCCGAGCTTCGACCAGGTGTTCGTGTAGACCCAGTTCAGCAGCACGGTAGAATCAGGTCCTTGGATGTCGATTTTGCCTAGCGTGGACGCGTCCATGATCGCAACGCCGTTGCGGGCGGAGAGGCACTCGCGATCCACCGCTTGCTGTATCGACTCACCGCGGCGCGGGTAACACCAGGGACGCTTCCACTGCCCGACGTTCTCGAAGGGGGCGCCCTGCTCCACGTGCCACATGTGCAGGGCCGTCTTGCGAATCGGCTCGAACAAGTCGCCAAGGTCCTGCCCCGCGATCGCACCGAAGCTGACCGGGGTGTAGTTTGGACGAAAGGTCGTCGTACCGGTGGTCGGTATGTCCTGCCCGCGCACTTGCGCGAGAATCGCCAGCCCGTTGATGTTTCCGATCTTGCCCTGGTCGGTGCCAAAGCCGAGCGCGGTGTAACGCTTCACGTGCTCGATCGAGTGATAGCCTTCGCGGGCTGCAAGCACGATATCGGCGGCGGTGACATCGTTTTGCAGATCCACGAATTGTTTCGGACCGCGGCCCAACGGTTGCGCCGACGGCACGATCCACATCGGGCGGATGCCATAAGCCGCGGGTTCGATTGGCGCCGGCGCCGACGCTACATTGAAACCTGCGCCTCCGGCGGCCAGTGCTCCGGCGTTCAAACCTTCCCCTATGCAGGCATGCAAGTCAAAGGTTCCGTTGCACGCGCCCACCGAGCGTTCATTCTGCACCGCCAAACCCGGCACGAAGCACGCTTTGGCGTGGTCGAACCGCGGCTTGCCACCCGATTGGGCGTGCAGATGCACGGCTGGGCTGAACCCTCCGGACACCGCCAGTAGGTCGCAGGCGATTGTGCGACCGGCACCCGTTACGCGCTGCGCGCTGTCGTCGAGCGCCTTGATCTTGACGGCACGGACTCTGTTACGGCCCGTTACATCGACCACCACAGCGTTGTCGACCAGCGGCACATGTAGCGCCCGTAATTGCGACGCCAATTCGTTGTCCACTCCCGGCCGCGCATCGACGATTGCCGCTACCTCGATACCTGCACAAGCGAGGTCGATTGCAGTGCGATACGCCGAATCGTTGTTAGTGAAAACGATGGCACGGGACGCAAGCTTGACGCGGTACCGGTTGACGAACGCGGACACAGCCGTTGCAAGCATGACGCCCGGGCGGTCGTTGTTGCCAAATACAATGGGTCGTTCGATTGCCCCCGTCGCGAGGACGACCTCCTTGGCGCGTACGCGCCATACGCGTTCGCGAAATCCGCGGCGTTCCGCGACCGGCAGGTGATCGGTCAGGCGCTGATCGATGGTGAGAAAATTGTGATCGTGGTAACCAAAGACAGTGCTACGGATGAGTAGTTGAACCTGCGGCATTCCCGAGAGCTCGTCGATCACGTTTCTCAGCCATTCCTCGGCCGAGCGCGCTCGAATGCCGGAAACGGCCATTGCCCAGCGTTGATCCGCCGTGTTGCGCGCGTTAAGAAGCCCGCCGCCTAACTCATTCTGCTGCTCGGCGAGGATCACGCGCGCACCCGCTCTTCCGGCGGTGAGCGCCGCCGCTAAGCCGGCCGGGCCGCCGCCCGCGACCAAAACGTCGCAATGAGCGTTGATCCTATCGTAATGCTCTGCGTCGGGAAGTTCCGGTACCGTTCCGAACCCAGATACCTTGCGAATCCACTGTTCGTAGCGTGGCCACAAACGCCTCGGCCACATGAATGTCTTGTAATAGAAGCCGGCCGGGATGAGCCGCCCGAATGCACCGCTGACCGCCATGAGATCGAAACCGACGCTCGGCCAGCAGTTGACGCTGCGCGCTACCAGGCCATCGTAGAGCTCCACTTCGGTGGCGCGTGCGTTGGGCACCGCGAAGGCACCGCTTTCCAGTTGCACGAGCGCATTGGGCTCCTCGACGCCAAATCCGAGCACGCCTCGTGGGCGGTGGTATTTCCAGCTTCGCCCAACGACCTGGATGCCGTTGGCGAGCAAGGCGGAAGCAAGGGTATCACCGGCGCGTCCCTCGTAACGACGACCGTTGAAGACAAAGGCCACGGGCGGCTCGGCACGCTCCCGACCTGCGTGCAAACGCCGTGCAATGCTCACTCGTACTCTCCCGGAGCACGCTCGTTTGCTTTGTACACTGCCGTGATGCGGTACGTTACCGTGTCACGCTCGACGTTGAACCAACGGCGGCACCCGTAGGTATGGATCCATTGTTCCAGATGGTGACCGCGCGGGTTCTTGCGCATGAATAGGTAATCAGCCCACTGGTCATCGCTCAACGCATCGGTATCTAGCGGGCGTACGATGTGCGCCTCCCCTCCAAACGAGAATTCCGTCTGGCAACGCGGGCCGCACCACGGGCATTCGATCAGCAGGATGCTGTGTTCTCCCCCGTCAATGGGCCACCGCCGCGGCACCGTGCTCGTCGATGAGGCGGCCAGACGAAAAGCGCTCCAGTGAGAAGGGCGCGTTGAGCTCGTGCGGGCGATTCTGTGCGATGGTGTGCGCGAACACCCAACCCGAGCCAGGCGTGGCCTTGAAGCCTCCCGTGCCCCAGCCGCAGTTGAAGTACAGCCCTCGCACCGGCGTAAGCCCGATGATCGGGCACGCGTCGGGGGACACATCGACGATCCCGCCCCATTGCCTGTTCATGCGAATCCGGCTGAAGACAGGAAACATCTCCAGTATTGCCGCCAGCGTGCCTTCAATGATCGAAAAGCTGCCCCGCTGCCCGTAGCCGACGTAGGAATCGATGCCCGCGCCGATCACGAGGTCGCCTTTATCGGCTTGGCTGATGTAGCAGTGCACAGCGTTCGACATCACGACCGTATGCAATACGGGCTTCACCGGCTCCGAAACCAGCGCCTGCAACGGGTGACTTTCGATTGGGAGACGCAAACCGGCCATTGCTGCGAGCACGCTCGAATTGCCCGCTGTCACCACGCCGATCCTTTTGGCCTTGATAAAGCCCATCGTGGTTTCGACACCGATCACCGCGTCCGCCTCGCGCCGTATCGCGGTCACCTCGCAGTTCTGGATGATGTCTACGCCGCGCGCGTCAGCGCCCCGCGCGAAGCCCCACGTGACGGCGTCATGCCGCGCCACTCCGCCTCGTCGCTGCAGCGATGCACCGAGAATCGGATAGCGAGATCGCGGTGATGTGTTGATTATCGGCACCATCGCTTTCACTTGCGTGGCATCCAGTACCTCGCCATCGACGCCGTTGAGCCGGTTCGCGTTCACACGCCGACGAATGTCGCGCATATCCTGCAGCGTGTGGCCGAGGTTCAACACGCCGCGCTGGCTGAACATCACGTTATAGTTAAGGTCCTGCGAAAGTCCTTCCCAAAGCTTCATCGACTTCTCGTACAGCAGCGTGGCTTCGTCCGACAGGTAGTTCGAACGCACGATCGTGGTGTTGCGCCCCGTGTTGCCGCTGCCGATCCACGACTTTTCAAGCACCGCCACGTTCGTGATGCCGTGTTCCTTGGCGAGGTAGTACGCGGTTGCCAATCCGTGGCCGCCGCCGCCGACAATCACCACGTCGTACTCGGACTTGGGCGGTGGACTGCGCCATGCCGCCGCCCACTTCTCGTGATAGCTCAGCGCATTGCGCGCGAGCGTGAAGATCGAATATCGGGTCATCTCATTCACACCGCAGAACGCTTGCTCGGAACCCGAAAGCAATGCCCTTCTTCTTGCGGGTTCGCTGCTCTTCCGCCAGCGTCAATCTTCGTCTCGAGCCTTTCTGAGATCTGTGGGCAAGTCGACATCGCATTGCGCTCGGCCATCACCGAAGAGCGCCAACCGCCCAGGCGCTACAGCTCGTGCGTCGGCGTCCCGGCCTGGCGATGCCTCACTCGATCATGACTCTCCCAAGTACGCTTTGCGCACCATCTCGTTTTCGCTCAGGTTCTCTGCTCTGTCGTGCAGCACGATGCGTCCGGTCTGCAGCACATAACCCCGACTCGCCACCTGGAGCGCCATGGGTGCGTTCTGCTCGACCAGGAGGATGGTGGTCCCCTGCGCGTGGATGTCTTGGATGATCTGGAAAATCGTTTCGACCATAACCGGCGAAAGCCCCATGCTCGGCTCGTCCAGAAGCAGGATGCTGGGACGCGACATCAAGGCGCGTCCGATGGCCAGCATCTGCTGCTCCCCGCCGGAGAGCGTGCCTCCCGATTGATTCCGTCGGTCTCTCAACCTCGGAAAGAGCGTGAACACCTGTTCCAGATCTTGCAGGATGCCGGTCTTGTCGCTGCGGCGAAAGGCGCCCATTTCCAGATTCTCGAAGGTGGTCAGCCGGGGAAAGATGCGGCGGCCTTCCGGCGCCTGGGAGATGCCTGATGCAACGACCTCGTGAGCCGGGGTGCGATCTATGCGCCGCCCCTCGAGCGTGATGGTTCCCTCTCTGGGGTGCAGCAGGCCGGAGATGGTCTTGAGCGTCGTCGTCTTGCCGGCACCGTTCGAGCCGATGAGCGTAACGATCTCGCCCTTATCTACAGTAACAGAGATGCCTTTGAGGGCATGAATGTTGCCGTAATACGTGTGTACGTTCTGGAGTTCAAGGAGCGCCATCTCCCTTAGCTCTCTGTCCCCGGCGTGACCTTTTGTTCCGATCGCCGGATCCTCGCGGCGACGCCTCGGCCGAGATAGGCTTCGATGACTTTGGGATCGGCCCGCACCTGCTCCGGCGTCCCTTCCGCGATCTTGACGCCATAATCCAGGACCGTGATGCATTCCGAGATGCCCATCACCACTTTCATATCGTGCTCGATCAACAGGATCGTAATGCCCAGGTCGTCGCGCACGCGCTTGATCAACGCCATCGAGTCGACTGTTTCCTGTGGGTTCATGCCGGCCGTCGGCTCGTCCAGGAGCAGGAGTTTCGGATCGGTCGCCAGCGCCCGGGCAATCTCCAGTCGCCGCTGAAGTCCGTAGGGAAGGTTCTTGGCGAGCGACTCGCCTTTGCCGCCCAATCCCACATACGCCAGGAGCTCCCGAGCGCGCTCGTGGGCTTTGGCCTCTTCCCGGACCACAGAGCCCGATCGCAGCAGCGCGCCGTACCAGGTCGACTGCAACCGGCAGTTCATGCCGACCAGCACATTCTCGAGAGCGGTCATGTTGCCGAAGAGACGGATATTCTGGAAGGTCCGTCCCAGGCCCCGCGCCGTGGCGCGATTCGGACGCAGGCCGCCAATCTCCTCGCCATCGAACAACATCTGCCCCGACGTCTGCTTGTAGAAGCCGGAAACCATGTTGAAGAAGGTCGTCTTGCCGGCGCCATTCGGGCCGATCAGACTGGCGATCGAGCCTTTCTCTATATCGAGGTCGAGGTCGCGCACCGCGGTCAAGCCGCCAAATTGCTTGCTGATCTTTCGCGCCTCCAACAAGGCCATGGCGATTTCCCCTGCTATCCGCTCTTTGCCGGCTGGGGCGCTTCTTCGTCCGCCGCGTGCAGCTCGGCGCGCCGCGCGGCGCTGGGAAAGAGTCCTTCGGGCTTGAGCACCATGACGACGACCATCGTCAGACCAAAGAAGAACCACCGCCACAGCGAGAGGTCGATCGTCGCCAGCGGAGAGATGTGGAGCGCCTCCCCGACGCTGCGCGCGAAGATGGTGGTCTGCGTCAGGACGACACGGTCAAAGAGCTGGAGCAACATGCCGCCGATCACGACACCCCTGATGTTGCCCATGCCGCCAAGAATGACCATGCACAGGATCATGATCGACAAATTGAACTTGAACAGCTCCGGGAAGATCGCCTGCAGCTTGGCCGCGTAGAACGCTCCCGCAAAACCGGAGAAAGAGGCGCCGATGGCAAAGGCGGAAAGCTTGGTTCGAACGGGGTCAACCCCCATGCAGTCCGCGGCGGTCTCGTCCTCACGCAGCGCCATCCAGGCCCGACCCAGTCGCGAATCCTGCAGGCGTGCGCTCGCGAAAATGACGAGGGCGGCGATCATCAGGATCAGGTAATACCAAGGCGTAGGGTCAAAGCCGAATTCAAATCCCCCGATCCATGGTCGCCCGACCGGGTTCAGTCCCTGCACCCCATTGGTCAAGTTAAAGTCGGTGAGAAGCCGCCAGGGCCCGATGCCAATCGTCACGCTGCCCATGTTGCGGATGGCGACGGGCACAATCTCGCCAAAGGCGAGCGTGACGATGGCCAGATAGTCGCCGCGGAGGCGCAGCGTTGGCGTGCCGATGATGATGCCCCAGAATGCGGCGATGATCACGGCGGCCCAGATGACGATCCAGAAGTTCCATTCCAAGTGATGCGCCGGCCAGGTGAGGACGCCCGCGGTGTAGGCGCCAATCGCAAAGAACGCGGCGTACCCGAGGTCGAGCAGGCCGGCATAACCGACGACGATATTCAAGCCGAGGGCCAGGATGACTAGGACCAGCACGTCGGTGACGTCGTTGACGATTCCCCATTTGAATGTCTTGTCCACCAGTGGGAGGGCCAGGAGCAGAGGAGTCCAGAACGCCCAGGTGAGCATCTGGCGCCGCTGAGCCGGCAGCGTTCGCCAGGGCGCTGTCAATGAGCGCCAGATCGGAGTCATAGCCCGCCCCACTCAATCCCTCTCCGGTGTCCGCTCGCCCAGGAGCCCTGATGGTCTGAATACGAGCACCAGGATCAGCGTCGTGAAGACCAGGGCACGCGTCCATTCCGATGAGAGATACTGATCGCTGGCAGCGTTGAGGAAACCGATGACGTAGCCGCCCAACATCGCCCCGCCGATATTGCCGATGCCTCCCAGGACCGCGGCAGTGAAGGCCAGAAGACCGGCGTCGAAACCCATCAGGTAGCGGCCCGTGTTCAGGTAGATGCCGACCGTCATGCCGGCCGCACCGGCGAGGGCTCCCCCGATAAAGAACGTGTTGCGAATCACATTCTCGACGTTGACTCCCATGAGCGCCGCCGCCTCACGATCTTGGGCCGTGGCCCGCATCGCCTTGCCCATCTTGGTGTTCCGGATGAAGAGGTTCAAGACCACCATCAGCGGCACAGTGACGCCCATCAGAAACACGTCTTTGGTCGTGAACAGCACGGCCGTCTTCATCTCCAGCACATCGTTCAGAATATCGATCGTGGGGAAGATATTCGGATAGTTGATCTGGCTGGGTCCCTTCCAGATCATTGCCAGATTCTCCAACATGAAGGACATGCCAACGGCCGTGATGAGCGCAGCCAGGCGCGGGGCGCGACGCAACGGTTTATAGGCGACGCGATCGATCACCATGTTGATCGTTCCCGTGACGAGCATGGTGACAAACATGACCCCGAAGACAATGACCCACAGTTCCCAGCCTCCCAGGGAACGGGTGACACCGAGAATTCCTAAGAAGGTCAGCGATATCAGGAAGCCCAACATGTAGACGTCACCGTGGGCAAAATTGATCAGCTCGATGATGCCATACACCATGGTATAGCCCAGGGCGATCAAGGCCAGGTAAGAGCCGATCGTGGTGCCGTTGATTAGGAGCTGAATGAAGAATTCAGTCTCGGTCATCGAACCCCATCCCCGGAAGAGAATGCGAGACGCAGCGGCCGTCCGCCTCCGCGAGGCAGTCGCCGAGGCGACGTGGGTATCCGAACGGGGACGCGGAGCTGGCCCGATTCCCGGAGCCTACCCTGGCGACGAGGCAGGTCATCGCCAGGGTCGGACGAGAGTCTCCGAATGCTACCTGCAGGTCATGTCGCCGCTGATGTTCCTCTGCCAGACGTACTTGCCGTCCTTGAACAGAAAGCCGGACATCAGGTAGGTCGTCGGATCGCCGTCTGCGTTCAAGGTGATTTTGCCGGAGACGCCTTCCAAATCCTTGGTGGCGCGCATCGCGTCGAGGACCGCGGCTCGCTTGGCCGCGACGTCCGTGGCCTTGTCGAGGCTGGGCGCCGCGCGCTTGATCGAATCAAGGATCACCAGCATGCCGTTGTAGGCGTAGATGGACCACCCGATGGGGTCCGTGCCGTACTTCGCCTTGTAGTTCTTGTAGAAGCTCTTGCCTACTTCGGTCGGCAGTTGATCCAGGGCCGGGCTGGCGAAGGTCACGTACATGTTGCCGTTGAGGATCTCCGGGCTGACCGCTTTGGGAACGGCGTCGGAATACATCGCGTCATCGGAGAGCAGTTTCACCCCCGCCTTGAACATGCCCAAGCCGTCCATCTGCTGCGCAATCTGCGGACCGCCGGAATCGACCAGCCCACCGAAGTAAACGAGGTCCGCGCCGGAGGCTTTGACTTTGGTGAGCAGGGCACGGAAGTCAATGTTCACGGACTCGACGCCATCGTGCGCGGCGACGTTTAGCCCGATCTTCTTGGCGTTGTTCTCGAACACGTCGGCGATGCCCTTGCCGTACAGTTGGCGGTCGTCGAGGATGTACACCTTCTTGAAGCCGAGGCATTTCGCCCACGCCGCGCCGGACGCGCCCTGGAAATCATCGGCGCCGAACGTGCGGAAGTAGTTGACCTTGCCGGTCGGGCGGTAGATGCCCGGCTCGCCGGGGGCATAGCCGGTCTTGGTTAGGCCGGGGTAGCTGTTCGCAGGGGTCATGTGCGCCATGCCGGCCTTGTTGGTCAAGGGCATGGAGATCTTCGCTGCGCCGGAATTGTAGGTCCCAAAGTAGACCAGGGCTTGGTCGTCGGCGATGGCCTTTTGCGCGTTGTTCGCCTCGATGGTGCCGTCCCACGAGCCGGTGGTCGGCGAGGCATCATCCAGGAAGACGAACTCGATCTTGTAGCCCGCGACCTGCCCCTTGACCTCGTCCAGCGCCATCTTGGCGGCGTTTTGCATGGCCGTGCCTTCGGGGATCATGGACCCCTGCATCGGCCAGCTCTCGTAGACCTTGATGACCTTGGCGTCTGCGGCGGCAGCCGGACGGGCCGCGAGAACAATGAGCAGGCCGCCCAAGGCTGCGAGCGAAACGATCCGAAGCGTTTTCATCGTCAGACCCTCCTTGTGAAGTGTTCGTCGGGATCGAAGCGCGCCGAGACCCGATGTGGGAGCCAACCCCCTTCCCGGTGCCGCTGTCCCATACTCGCGCAACCCGGCCGAGGAGCTACGACGGCCGAATTCCCCTCTATCGACGACTGGACGTGCCACTTTCAAAGCGTCCGTGTCAAACGCCTCCCGCAGCCCTTCGGCGAATCGCTCGCCCAGCGCCGGACTCGGCAAGCATCCCACAGCCGGAAGAATAGTGTCAACCCTGAACCGCTACGAACTCGCCGGTTGTGGGAGCTCAACACTCGATACCACGGACTCACGCCCTCGGGCTTCCACTCCTGTCGTGCGTCAGAAAACCGGACGTTCCAGAACTTCGCCGGTCGGTCGCTCCGCCTCGGACGGCATCGAAACCGGATGCCCTGCTTCTCATACTCGCCGACCAGGTCGAGGTTGCCGCCAGCGAGTTCTCGACGCAGCAGGTTCGCGCCGCTCCAACTCTTGCGTAAAATGTTCCCGGCACGTCCGCGTCCCATAGCGCGCCAGGATGCCAATGGCCGACAGCGGACGTCCCGGTATTGGTACGTAAGGCTCTCGCCTCCCCTGCGCTTCGGCGTCGGTGCAGCGACGACGTACCGATCTGTGCCTTCACTGCTTGCCGACCGATGACCTGATCCGGACGTTCATGCCACAGAGCACGGCAGTCCTCGTCTTGCGCGATCAGATGACATATCGGCGGCTCCGCCTCGCCTGCGGACTGGTCATGTTCACCTATCTGGCGCTGCATCTCGCCATGCACGCCCTGGGCAACCTATCGTTTGACGCCATGCAGTGGGGTACGCGCATCCACGATGCGATTTGGCACAGCACGATCGGCACGACCGCACTCTATGGCGCGTTCGCAGTCCATTTCTCGCTTGCCCTGTGGGCGCTCTACCAGCGCCGCAGTATCCGCATGGGACTGGGTGAGCTGACGCGACTTATCCTTGGCTTCTCGATTCTGCCACTGCTGTTCCATCACTGGGTAGCTGGGCGCTATCTATACTCCACATTCGGCGTTGTGCGGAGGTACGATGCGATGTTGACGGTCTTCTTCGCTTTCATGCCGTTCTGGGGCTGGAGACAAGTAACGGTGCTGCTAGTCGCGTGGGCGCATGGTTGCCTTGGAATCCACTTCTGGCTGCGGCAGCGGCCCAGCTATCACCGCCACGCTCCGGCACTGCTGGCATTGGCGGTGCTGCTCCCGGTGCTGGCGTTGCTCGGTATCTTCCAAGGGACCCGTGAGGTGCTGGCACGAGAAAAGCTGGATCCAGCTTGGCTGGGGGAAGTTGTAAGCAAAGGCCACCTTCGCGACTCGAGCGTGACGGGTTCAAGCCAGAGCGTCGAAGACCGGCTCTACTGGGCGTACGTCATCCTGCTTGGCGGGGTATTCGCCGCGCGGGGAGCGCGCTGGCTCATCGAGCGCCGCCGCGGGCTAATCAGTATCGCCTATCCTGGTGGCCAAGTGGTTCGTGTGCCAGTGGGTTATCCGGTCCTCGAGGCGAGCCGCAGCGCGGGCATTCCGCACGCGTCGATTTGCGGCGGTCGCGGCCGCTGCACGACCTGTCGCATTCGCGTGCTTCGCGGATTCGAAGCGCTGCCGCCCCCGGGCCGCTCCGAGTCCGCCGCACTGGCGCGACTGCGTGCCGGTTCGACCGTGCGCCTCGCATGTCAACTCCGCCCGCGCGCCGATATCGCGGTGCTGCCGTTGCTGCCACCCGACATCACGGCGAACGATCCGCGGCGGCGCGGCCCGGAAGGTGGCAGCATCGAACGCTTCGCCGCGATCATGTTCGTCGACATCCGTCGCTCGACCACGCTGTTTGAAAAGCGACTTCCCTACGATGTGGTGTTCTTGCTTAACCATTTCTTTGACACTGTCGCCGGAGCAGTTGCGGAGGCAGGTGGGACGCCGAACCAGTTCGTGGGCGACGGCATAATGGCGATCTTCGGTACGCGCACCGGGCCGCGGCAGGCGTGCCGCCAAGCGCTCACTGCGGCGCAGATGATCGACGGGCGCCTCAAGGAGATGAACCGCACCCTCGTCGACGAACTGCCGAATCCGATTGTCATCGGGGTGGGCATTCATGCCGGCAACGTTATCCTCGGCGAGGTCGGCTATCTGGACCGGTTCCTGCTTACGGCGATCGGCGATACCGTCCATGTGGCTGCGCGCCTGGAGGAACTGACCAAGGACTATGGCTGTCAGCTGGTCGTGTCCGACGCAACCGCCGCCACGGCCGAGGTAGACCTGACCGGATTCCCGCAGCACGAGGTTCGAATCCGTGGTCGCGAAGCTTCGCTCCGCGTGCGAGTCATTGGGAATATGGCAGCCATTGGCCGTGTGGAGTGATGTGGCAAAGCAGGAACGCTGAGAGGCGGGTCCACTCGCGCCGTGAACACGCTCGTGCTGATCCAAAAGCCCAAGGGCCGCGACTCGGTCAAGGCTCAATCCAGGCCCGAGGCTCGGCCGCTGACCCTCTCAAAAAGCCCGCCTCCTGCGGGCTTTTCGCTTAAGAATCAGGTAACACTTAGCGCTCTTGCCGGATGCGACTCTCGCTCGCCCAATACCGGTAAGCCACGGCGACGCCGCTTGACCGGCAATCGTCCAAGAGGAGACTCTCGGGCTTGAGACTTCCTCTGCTTCTTACTGGCACATTCCTGCCGCCGGTTGCAGACCCTGCCCGAGACGCAGGAGAATGTCGCGTAGGTCCCGCCCTAGGACTGCGCGCGGTTAGCTTGGAGACCAAGACCGTGTTTCCGTCAGCGGGCTTAAGCCGCCGAACGGTCGCCGCACCGAGCCGATGCCTTCCTCCCTGACGGTGCGCATCAATCGAGCCCCGGTGCTCGCGCTTTGGGGAACGGTTGTTGCCGAGCGGCTAGGCATGCCCTACGAGACCGCGCTCACCGTCGGTCAGACGCTTGCCGGACTCAACGCGTACTCGAAGGGATCGCGGCTCGGAATCTACGCTCCCGCGGAGGAGCGACCGCACGCGCTGTCGCCTCCGCTGCCTGCGGGCGTCAGGAAAGTGCGTGACATAACGCTGCTCGGGCGCGTCATTCATGTCGCTGACACGCCCGATGGCCCGCGCGCGATCGCGAAGGGCGCAGTCGTCAAGGCGGAGGCCGTGGAGCGGTACCTGAGCACCAGGTTTGGGGATGCGCTAGCTGGCGTACGAAGCGAAATGAGACGCCTTGCTTCACGCTTTACCCCCGAGCAGCTCAACCAGGAAGGCTTCCATCTCTATGAGCAATTTCGGCCAGCGGTGCCGCCGGGCGAGCGCGGCTGGGGTGCGAAGGGAGTACTCGATGTCGCGAAGATACGAGCCCTGGCAGCGCGATGACTTGTACTGGCGGTGGCGGGTATGCACGCCGCGCGCTCCGCTCGGAGTGGCGTCCGGCGCCCGGCAGCGCATGACGCGCTATTCCATCCGAGCAGCAACATTTCGAAGGTTGCTGGCGACGGTTGTGAGCTGCATTGTGTTCGGCGCCGCCTCGCCCCTACCTGCGCAAATTAATAGCGGGGAGAAGACGAACGTCTATCGTGTGGGCGGGGAAGTAAGGACTGAAGGGCGGGTCAACGGCGATTTCATCGGCGCTGGCGGTAGCGTGAGCATCGATGATGCGGTGACCGAGGATGCGACGGTGGCCGGGGGCGCGGTGCACATTCGCGGGCCGGTCGGCGATGACCTGCGCGTGGCCGGTGGGCAGATCACGCTCGAA
>Ga0187778_10000024_pt1 | contig 84359 bp, 77 predicted proteins | sample 1015_Q2_SP5_20_M_FD_132418 | JGI IMG/M metagenome (GOLD analysis project Ga0187778, IMG submission 132418) | Tropical peat soil microbial communities from peatlands in Department of Meta, Colombia - 1015_Q2_SP5_20_MG | ecosystem: Environmental > Terrestrial > Soil > Wetlands > Peat | place...
CCCAAAATGCAACAGGAGCACAAGCCCCAGCATTCCAGTCCAACCGCCCGCGAGCGGATGACCCAAGGAAACCACTCGCGCGCCAGCAAAAATCAATGCAACTCCGACGAGCATCTTCGCAATCGCGCCGAACCATTCGTTTGCCGGAATCCAGCGCTTTGTTGTCGAAGGCGTAAAAAATTCTTGGACGTCCATCCCCGGCCACAGCAGCAGGTAAGCCGCGCTGCGTTTCCAGTTGCGGGTGCCCGGCAAGCTCGCGCGCGCTTCCCACCACGTCTGCCACTTACAGCCTGTAAAAATCGCCGCTGCCAGCAGCCACATGAAAACCCAGGGAAGCAATCTCGCGCGCATCCCGATCAAAGTGATCGGCAGCGCAACGAGCGGCAGCCAGCCGACCCAGCTCCTGCTCTGTTTCTGGATCGGAGCAGACACGGATTTCTTCGCTGCTTCTTGGCCACCGGAAAATACGCGCGGTTCGATGGCGACGGACATTTTTCACACCTCCAAAACTTCCGAGGATTTCCGGCGCAAAAGAGTCCAACCGACCAGCGAGCACAAACCAAAACCCACGGAATTGAGGACGCCGTGATAGCGCGCCATCTGTTCGAGATTCACGAAGGCATGAAGCGGATATTCACCAGCAGCCCAGAGGCCCGCAAGCGCCATTCCAAAAATGACGCACACGCAGCCGAACAAAAGGAATCGTCCGCCTGCGCTCTTCGCCGCGTTCCAACCAATCCGAAAAGTGCCGAGCGCGATGCCGCATTCGCCAATCACCAGCACTCCGACTGCGGCCAGCTTCAGTTTTGGTCCAACGAGAAAAGCCAGCCCCAGTAAACCCGGACCAAGAACGGCGCAGGAAAGCGCAGCGCGAAGCAAAATCGGCGTGCGCGCATTCTCTGATTCCGCCGCTGCTAGGCCTGCGAGAACGGATGCCATCAATCCTGCATAATGAAAATGGACCGCCGTCAGCAGCACGATCGGCTCGCGAAAGCCCACCGGTTGCAGCCCAAGCCGCGAAGCGAGTAGCCACAACGCGCCAACGAATGCGTAGCCTTCACCAATCGCGAAGCAGAAACCCCGGAAAGAACGGAAGCGTGTTCGGATCATTCGGTCAAGACCGTCTAGCGCGAGTGCCGCAGCGATGATCAGCCACAAACAAACTAGAGCACCAGCAATTCGTCCATCTTTGAGGAAAAAACTGGCAGCAACGGAGCCGGCGCCGAGGGGAATCAAGTGACGAGCCACCGCGCTGCACAGTTGAGAAAGACCGCTGCCCTGAGTCGTTGGAATGAGGCTCAGCGCCAGCGGCACCACGACCAAAGGAGCAAGCAGAAACATCAAATCAAAAATGTTTAGCCGGAATATCCTGAAGAAAACGCCGGCAAGAAGAACTAGCCAAATGGCAGCGCCTATCGCGGCCATTCTCGGCCCTGCCGGAAAGAGAGTCAGTTCGGTGCGCATGGCGGGCGCTCACAATGCGGGAACCAGCGTGGCCGCGCCGTAAGTCACGGCAAGAAAAAGCGCGCCTGTTGTAAGCGCAATGTCACCCCAGCGATTTTCGCGGCGCAGCGTGGCGTCGTAATACAAAAGCTGAACCGGAGCGCGAAATAGCCAGAACAGCGCGATCGCGGCGGCAAGAAAGCGACCGAGGCCGTGGCCGCTCGCCAGCTCTCCGGCAAAACCAAACGTCACCGCGGCAAAGAGGAGCACGACGCCCACGATGTAGGCGGAGTGAACGACAAAAATCTGACGGATGATGGGAGAAACGCGGGAAAGATTTTCTTGGTACTTCAGTTTTGCAGGAAGAAAAACGTTAGCAAACGCAATTGCGATTTGCACGAAGCCGGCCAGCCAGAGAAGCCGCAAAAGTCCATGCATGGTTGCCTCCTTATCTGCACGGCGTTTACCGGGAATTTTGCCCCGCGGGACATTGCGCTGCTGCGCATTGCCGCCGCGCGGCAATCCACCGGTACCCCTTTCGCAAAATCTCCATCGCCCCCGGAATCTTCGCAAACCAAACCAGCGGCGCGGCCCACCAAATTTCCCGCGCCAGTTCGACGGCTGCATCCGCTCCGCCAAAACGCCGGCCGTCGCTCAGCAAAAACTGCATTTCTTTCATCAAGTCTTCGTGCGACAGGCCGAGGAGCTCCGCCACGCGCGGATCCTGCAATGCGGCAAGCGCCATCCCACGCCGTTCCATAATTGGGCTTAGCCACCGCGCGATCCGGGTACAGAATTTGCACTCCGCGTCAAAAAACAGCCAGCCTCGCGCGTGCCGCCCTTTCCCGTCCGTGTATTCGCTCACCAACGAAATCATGGCTTCTCGTCCTTGCTCGCTCTATCCCGCCGCTTTCTTCTTTTCGCTTCCCAGCATCGTGACGACTTTGCCGCGCAGCTTGGCGACGCCCTTCAGCGCGCCCGCCGGCATGCGAATCACCTCTTCAAACAATCCGGTCATTGTCAAGAGAAACTCCAGCATTTCCATCAACCGCTCGCGCGTGTACGGATCGCCTTGCGGATTGGCCTTCACTTCCTGCACGCATTCTTCGAGCACACGCAGCGTGGGATCGATCTCGCGCCGCTTGCGTTCCTCGGAAACCGTCCGGAAAATCTCCCAAACGTCCTTGACGGACTCGAAATGGTCGCGCCGGTCGCCCAGTTCGTGGACCACGCGCACGATGCGCCAGCCCTGCAGCTCGCGCAGGCTGGTGCTGACGTTCGAGCGCGCCACTTCCAGCGTCTCGGCGATCTCTTCAGCGGGCAGTGGGCGCGGCGAAAGAAACAGCAGTGCGTGGACCTGCGCAACGGTGCGGTTGATGCCCCAGCGGGTGCCCATTTCGCCCCAGTGGAGGATGAATTTTTGCGCGACGGGGGAGAGGGGGTTGTGAGTGGTTTTTGTCTGTGCGCTCATTTCAGTAAGTTCTCTCTATACAGAAATTACTAAAACTACCGCCCATTTGTCAAGTCTTTTTTTTCGGGCCGCAGGGAATCCGGCCATCGGACCAGCCACAAAGAGCCGGGAATCCCTTCAAAACAAAGAGTTTAGAAGGCGGAGGAGTGCTATCGAACACCTGTACCTTTTCCGCTCTTCCCTGCCAGCTCGTTCGCTTATACATTTTGAAGTGGAGCACATAGCCGCCCGAAACACGGAGTCCCAGCACCCATGAAACCTGCCGCAAAACTCTTCTTGGTGTCCATCGCGGCGGTCGCCTGCGCCACGGGTTTTCTCGCTGCCGCCGCGGTACTCGACGATCCTGACGCGGATGGCTCGCTGAGCGCTGCGCTCTGCCCGATCGTCTACCGGATCGACCAAACCCCCTCGGACCGCGGATACCACTACACTTTTTACGGCAACGGCTTCTTCATTAACGAGGATGGTTATCTTCTGACCGTTGCGCACGTGCTGGAGACATTTCGCGACGGCGGCCAGCCCAGCATTCAAGTCGCCCGGCCCAACGGCCCACCACAATTATTGACCCTATCCGCGATTGGCTCAGACCCTGCGCACGACGTCGCCATTCTTCGCGCCGCACCAAATCCGTTCGTGAGCCACTATCATGTGACCTATTTGCCGCTGACTTCGGACCCTGCCGTTCCCGGCCAGGCTGTGCTGGCGCTTTCGCTACATCCCGCGCGGCTGCAGAACGCGAACAGCTTTCAGATTCCCGTGGAAGATCGCTCGCCGGGCCAGGTGCTCAGCTATGAATCCACACAACTCGACAAAGCATCTCCGCCCGCGGATTTATTTCTGCTGAGCCATCCCGTGACGCGGGGCCAGAGCGGGTCTCCGGTGATCGCGGCGGATTCGCGCGCGGTGGTTGGCCTGATTGAGGGGCGCTGGCTCCGTACGAGTGCGATTTCCCTCGCGCAAATGTCAGCGCAACGCGGCGAGACGCCGGGCGCGGCGATACCAGTTCGCTACGCCATTTCGCTGCTCGATCAAAAAGGGGTTCGCTGGCACGCGAGCGCGCCAAGCGCAACAAAGTCCGAGTCTCCCACTAAGCCGTGATGTTGTCAGTGGTCAGTTGTTTGTTCTAAGTTGCAAATAATAAGTCTAGAGTTTTTTCGCAAAGAGCAGCTCGACCAAGAAAAGCCACTCTTTCTTGTCCATTTTCGAATTTCCAATTTCAAATTTCGATCTGCCCTTAGTAGTGCAGGTTGAAATTCAAAAAATGCCAGTGGACCAAGAACCAGAAAAACCCGACGCAGCCAACGGCGAGCAAGGTGTTCCAGATCTTGTACCAAACCCACTGCTGCGCGTCGGCCCAGGATTTAATCGCAGCCACAATCGCGAGCAGGGCGCCAATCCCACCAAGCACTCCTAACACTTGGAGCAGATGGATTTTCAGGCCACCGCCGCTCCCGAGCTCCAACTTTCCGATAGCATTCAGCACGAGCGCGAAGCCTATCAGGTAAATGATATCGATGATGCAGACAAGCTTCACAAAGCGGCGCCACCTGCGCGCGCCAGCGTCCAGCGTCAGAGGCTTTGCGTAATGCTTCCGCAAGATCGCGGCCACAGGCCAAAAGAGGATGGTCAAAACGATCACACTAATACCAAAGCCGATGATCACGTAATTGGGGATTTGCTTGTCGAGCCCGGAGTCCACTTGCTGGAGCACCATGAACGGATAGTCGATATAGGCGGTGCGCAGGCCGCTTTTGTCGGTCACGAAAGCAATTTTTTCCGGGCCGTCGACCGACCGGAACAGCATCGGAGCGATTTCGCGAAAATGGCGCGGCTGGCCGTTCTCCTTTTTGAATATACCATCGAGATAGATGGTGTTGTCCTTGGGATCGGCCACCAACTTGGCCTCGCCGAGCAGCGTGGTCACCGCCAGAATATTCGTTTCGAAACGGCGGCTGATTTTGTAAGCGCCGGCAACGCTTTGCGCGTCCTCTTTTGCGGTAGCAAGCGTTGGCTCATTCGAAGGCGCGCCCGGAAAATAGCGGTCCATGAACTTGATGAACAAATCGCCGCGGGCGTCGCCATGTTCCGGCCTGCCGGCGCTGTTGTAGGAAACAAACAGGCCGACGTTCGCGTCGAGGAGCAGCAACATATTGCTGTGAAACGCTCCAGTGTCACCGCCGTGCGCGATGATGCGATGGCCGTTCATGTTCTGCTCGTAAAAGCCAAGGCACATGGCGTTCATCGCGGCGGGCCAGCCTTCCTGCCGCGCGTGCATCTGGATCGCGGTTTCCGGCTTGAGAATCTGGACGTCGCCGTACTTCCCGTTTTGCAAGTGCATGATCATCCAGTGCGACATGGATTCGGCGGAAGCGGAAAGCGAGCCGGCCGGCGCGACTTCGACCCATTCAAAATGCTTCGGCTTGCCGGAACCGAGGTCGTAGCCGTTGGACATGAAGGGCTTGAGCGATTCGGGGAGAGGCTGGCGAAACGTAGCGCGGGTCATGTTCAATGGTTTGAAGAAGTGCTCGTCAACGTAATCATAGAAATCCTGGCCGGAGACGCGCTGGACGATGTAGGCAGCGACGGTCGTCGCATAGTTGGAATAGGCGGGCACGGTGCCGGGGGCAAAAATCTGTGTCGGCAAATGAGAAGGAAGATATTGCGTCATCGGCGTTAAATCTTTTTGGTCGGCGACGAAGAGGTCTTTGATGGTTTCTTCGAGGCCGGAGCGGTGGGTCATGATGTCGCGGAGCGTGGTGGGCTTGCCGAAGGTTTGAGGAATCTTGTAATCAAGATATTGATTGACGTCGGCGTCCAAGTTGAGCTTACCTTGTTCGACTTGCTGCATGACGGCGGTCCAGGTGAAGGTTTTTGAGATGGAGCCCGGACGGAAAAGTGTATCTTGCGGAGAAACCGGCGTCTTCTTTTCGGCGTCCGAATAACCGTAGCCTTTTTCGAAAATCACTTTGCCATCCTTCACCACGGCGATAACGGCGCCGGCAATGTCCGCTTTTTCGATTTGTTGTGGCATGAAACCATCCAGGAAAGAGTCCAGATCGGCGGGCGTCAAATCGACTCCATGCTTTTCTGGAGCAGCTGCCGCTGCAGATGGCGCGGCTACGGAGCTCTTGCTGGGAGCAGACTTGGCATCCTGGGCGAGGAGCGGTGTACAAGATGCGACGCCAAAAAGCGCGACGACGGCCATGGCGCGAAGTAAGAATGCATGAAAGCTGGACATGTGTGTCTCCAATATGAAACGTTTGATGCGCTATCCCTGAGCAAGCACTAGGTTGCGACACTCTAGGCGGGAAGCCGCTTCGGTGTCAAGGAAGTTTTCACAGTCAACCTGAGCTGAGCAGGAAATACAACATCTGTTACAGCCTGCCGCTGACTCGCAAGACTGCTTTGTTCCAGAAAGCCGATCGGGCGCCGTCACCCTTGACACAAGCGGGACTGCGGCCTATGGTTTTGCGCAGAGCAAGCGGAAGTCGCAATTCCCCACCAATTCCAACCGATTTCCGCTTTGGAGGTTCCCATGCCACTGAGCCTTACATCCCTGACGTTGGTGGATTCGCCGGTCACTCACAACGAAGGCCGCAAGGTTCTCGAACGCGACAATTTCGTCTGCCAGTATTGCGGACTGGATGGCCGGGCCAGCTTTGAAAATGCATTGGTGATGCGCGTGGATTTCGTGAAGCCGCGCGCGAAAAAGGGCAAGAAAGAGCCGGGCAACCTGGTAGCCTGCTGCACGCCGTGCAACACGATCAAGGGCACGCGCGTGTATGCGAGCTTTGACGAAGCGAAGAAGTTCGTCCTAGAGCGGCGCGAAGAATTGCGCAAAGGATGGGAACTCGACCGCAACCAGGCCACGGCGAAATCCGCAAAAGCCTAACAGGCGGCCCTCGTGGCGCAATTCAGGCGCGGGCCAAATGGCTCTGTCCTTCAGCGATGTGCTACGTCCGCGCTTCCTGCAGCGTGGAAACTAGCTCGGGAATGTCGATCCGGATGATCGTACCTTCGCCTGGCTGGCTTCGGATGTCCAACTGAAAGTCTGCACCGTAGAGCACGCGCAATCGCTCGCGCACATTGCTTAGGCCAATGCCTTCGACATAAACATGCGGGAGCTTTTCTTCGGAAATGCCGACGCCGTTGTCCTCAATTTCAATGCGCAAGCGGCCGTTGTGGTTCGTGGTACGCAATTCGATTTTTCCGCCTCCCAATTTCGGCGCCAGACCGTGCTTTAGGCAGTTTTCCACGATAGGTTGGAGCAGCATGCTGGGAACAAACGCTTCCATCGTGGCATCGTCAATGTGTTTGGCGATCTGGAGGTTGTCTCTGCCGAAGCGGGCAACTTCGATGTCCAAATAGTCGTCGATGAATTGCAGCTCCTCGCGAAGCGGCACAAACGTTTCGTGTTTGCGCAGCAAACGACGCAGAATGTTGCTGAGCTTAAGCACGACGCCGCGTGCGGAATCGGGATCGAAACGAATGAGCGAAGTCACGGTATTCAGAGTGTTGAACAGAAAATGCGGATTAATTTGCCGCGACAGCGCGTCCATGCGGGCTTTGAGCAGGAGCTGCTGATGCCGCTCGAGGTTCATCTCGATGCGCGTGTTGTTCCAGATTTTCAGTGGCGCCGCCACGGACATGAGCGTGGCGATGACCACAAGCACGAGCCGCCAATCCCAGTGATGGTCGATGGCGAAGAGCCATTTAGGCTTGGTGGCAATCACCAGAGCAACACGCCCAACCTCGAGTCCAACGCACGCGCCAAGCGGGGCCATTTCCCACGACAATTCGGTTTTTCGCAACAGCTTCACGATCGCTTTCGGAATATTCAAAAAAGTGAAAGGGCCGAAATTCCAGAGTTCTTCTTTGTTGGGGATGGCCTGTCGGATCAAGCCCCCCAGCAAGCCGGCCGTGGACGCCGCGGGCATGCCGAGCCATTCGTGCGCCATCAAAGCAGGAATGGTGATGATGGCGCCGCCGATCGGGCCAACAACGCGTCCGCCGAGCAAGCCCATCAGAAACGCTCCTTCCAGGGAGAGGTCGGCGAAGGAGTACGGAGCGCCGCCAACGAGCCGCAGCGTCACGCCCACAATCAAGGGCGGAGTCATAAACAGCATTAATTTCAACTTTTGGTCGGGGTCGCGCTGTTCGGTGAAAAGCACACGGCGCAAAGCGTTCCAGCGCGCGAGCAAGGCAGCAAAAGAAGAAGCCACGCCGACTTTCAGCAGAAGAGTGAAGAGCAAGTCGCGGACGGAGGTGGCGGTTTCCATCGAGTGTGCTTTGTGTAGCGTCTCAAGGCTACGCTAGCCAATCCGGTGAATGAAGTAAAGGGACTTGGTGCGTGCAGGCGGCAAAGATAGCGCCGAAACAGTCGGGACGCAGGTTGCTGATATACTGGTAGTTTGGAATGAACGCAAAGGCACAACAAGCGGGACAGCCGCGAGAAATAATCCCCGGTCTGGAAATGGTCGCGCACGCGGATCTTCCGACACGCTACGGGCGTTTTACGATTTACGGATTCACGGGCAGCGGCGGCGCAGAAGAAGCCGTGGCGCTGGTGCACGGCAAGCTGAATGGGAAAACTGCGCCACTGGTGCGAGTGCATTCGCAGTGCTTGACGGGCGACGTTCTGACCTCGCTGCGCTGCGATTGCCGCGCTCAGCTCGAGCTTTCGATGAAAAAAATCGGCCAGGCGGGCGCAGGCGTTCTGCTCTATTTGCCACAAGAAGGCCGCGGCATCGGCTTGATGAACAAGCTCCGGGCGTACGAATTGCAGGACGGCGGGATGGACACTGTGCAGGCAAACGAGTCGTTGGGATTCGCGGCAGATGCGCGCGACTACGATTTCTCCGCGCAAATCCTGAAAAAGCTCGGCGCAAGAAAAATCCGGCTGCTTTCCAACAACCCGGAAAAAGTGCGGCAATTGGAACGAGCGGGAATTGAAGTCGTGGAGCGCGTGCCGTGCCAGCCCCGCGTATCAAAGATTTCGCGGGCCTACCTGAAAACCAAAAAACGCAAGATGGGGCATTTGCTCGAAGGCATTTGAAAAGTAAGAGGTTAGTTTTTGCGCAGCGATCGGCAGCCGATCTTGCCTCTCATTGACTGAAACGTCGCGGCGAACGCATTCGGCGTTGTTCCCACCGCGCGCCTCGCACAAAATCAAAATTGGTGAGCCTCGAAACCGCAAGCCGCCGCGATTGGCTGTATATCAGCTTGATTGCTTTGGCGCTGAGCTACGCTCTGCTGGCGGGCTTGCATACGGTTTCGGATTTTGACCTGGGCTGGCAACTTGCAACGGGGCGATACCTCGTTCAATATCATCAAATTCCCCGCACCGAGCTCTTTTCTTATACCGCGCGCGGAAACGAGTGGATTTATCCGCCATTCTCCGGCGCGCTTTTTTACCTCCTCTATCTAATAGGCGGCTATTCGGCGCTTTCCTGGCTGGGGGCTTTAACTTGCGCCGCGACCGCGGCCTTTTTGTCCAGCGCTGGGGGACGCGCTACGGCCGCGCTAGCGTTCCTTGCCGTGCCGGCAATTGCCTTTCGCACGATTCCGCGCGCGGAGCTCTTCACCACGGTATTGTTCGCAGCAGTCCTGGCAATGGTCTGGAGGTATCACGCGGGAAAACCGGTGCGGCTGTGGCTATTGCCTTTCGTTTTTTTTGTGTGGGCGAATCTGCACCTGGGCTTCATTTCCGGGCTGGGAATTGTGTGCGCAGGAATTTTGTTCGAATTGTGCGACTTGATTTTCGTCGAGCGGAGAACCGCGGCAATGGAAAAGCTGAAGCAGCTTGCGTTGTGGCTGGCTGCTTCGCTCGTCGCGACGCAAGTGAATCCCTGGGGCTGGCGGATTTACCAGGCCATCTCTCGCCAGAACCAGGTGATGAAGGTCCACACGGCGCTTATCAACGAATGGTCCGCGGTGCATTTCAATGCGCTGGCGTGGCGTCAGGCTTTGGACGCGCGAAATCCGGCGAGCGCCGATTGGTGGCTGCTTGCGGCAAGCGTGGCTGCAATCTTGATTGCGCTTTGGAAGAAAAGGATTGGAGAGGCGATCGTTCTTGCAAGCGGCGTTTATTTTTCTCTGCAACACATCCGGCTTCAGGCCCTGTTCGCGCTGCTCGTGGTGGTCGTTGGCGGCGGAATTTTTCATGAAGCAGCTCGGGCACTTGAATCTTCCAGCCGTCCCGGTGACTCAAACGAAGACGCAAGCTCCTCGACTAATTCATCTTCGTACCGCATGAATCAGGTGTTAGCCCCGCTTTGTGTAGCAGTCTTGTCGGTGCTCGGCGTGATTCGCATCGCGGATCTTGTTACTGGCCGTTATTACCTAGATTCCGAGCAACTGACGCTATTCGGTACTGGCGCTTCCTGGTGGTATCCGGAGCGGGCGGCGAGTTTCCTCGAACGCGAACGTTTGCCGCAGAACATTTTTCACGATTACGGGCAGGGCGGCTACCTTGCGTGGCGGGTTGGCCCGGAATATCCGGATTTCGTTGACGGGCGCTACATCCCATTCGGCCAGGAACTATTCGCGGAGCAAACGAAACTTATGTCGGCGCCCCCAGATTCTCAGGAATGGGAACAGGCAGCAGACCGCTGGAAGATCAACACCTTGATTTTTCCGGTGGCGCGCTACGCCGGTCTAGGCAGATTTCCTCTACAGGATTTTTGCGAAAGCACAGAATGGAAGCTGGTTTATCTGGATGAGGTCTCTGCCATTTTTGTGCGCAATCGCCCCGAGAACGCGGCACTGATCGGGAGATTGCATCTGACTTGTGCGAACGCGCCCATCCTAACACCGCCGTACACGGTAGGAGATTCTTATCGCACTCACGCGGAGCGCTTCAACTTCCTGATGAATGCCGGCTCGATATTTTATGTACTGGGGCGGGATAAGGAAGCGGAATCGGCGCTGGGACAAGCCGAACAGCTTTTCCCGGAGAACCCTAACCTGCATCTGGTGAAAGCGCAGCTTTTCGCAGCTACGGATCGCCTGGACGATGCAGAGCGCGAGTATTTGCATGTCGTGAAGAGCAATCCAAGCGACGCGGCCTGGTATGCCCTGGCGCGGCTTTATTCGTCGGAACACCGTTATCCGGAAGCCGTTCGCTGCGTGAATGAAGCAGTGCTTCTTTCTCAAGCCCCGCACGAACGTTTGCGCGCATTGGGAGTGCTCTATCTGTACATGAACCAGCCGCAGGAAGCTCTAGCGGCGTTCCAACGGGCCGAAAAGGAAAGCCCCTATCGCGCAGATTCAGCCGAACTCGGGATAACATTTCGCGCGCTACTCGCAGAGGGACGAGCGCGCGCATATCGCGAAATGAACGATTTGGATCACGCTATAGAGCAACAAGAACTGGCAGTGAGCATCAACGGGGACAACGGGACGTGGTGGACAGCGCTGGCCGAACTGTATGAAGCGAAAGGGCTGACTGAAAGAGCGGCACAAGCAAGGGAAAGAGCGCAATCACTGCAAAGCCGCGCCGACAATTCGATGAAATCAGCCGTGCCAGGCAGCGCTCGCTGACTATCCGCCACCGACAAACTGCACGATTTCGTAGCGGTCGCCCGGCTCGATGACGGTCTTCTGCCAATCGGGACGGGAGAGAATTTCCAGGTTGCGTTCGATGGCCACGCGCCCGGAATCGAGTCCCATCTCGCGGAGCAGGTCGATAACGGTCGAGCCCGGCAACGCGCTTCGTTGTTCGTCGTTGACCGTGATTGCGATCATCATCAATGTTCTTTAGGTTGGCCGCGGCGCATGCGGTTTGGCACGCAAATGGAAGCGCAAATGGCCGCGAGCGTTTCCCTTCGATGATTCTATAACAAGAGCAACATCTTCGCCTGCCAGACGCGGCATGTCGAACTCAAACTGCGCGTGACCGAAGGGCCCCGTTTCGGTGGAATATTCCGCTGGCTGCCCGGCGCCCTCGACTCGAACAAGAACTTTAGCTCCTTCCACCGCCTTCTCACTGGGGTCACGCACGGCAATCTGCAAAAATGCGCGCTTGCCGGAGAGCCACGTCCTGGGGTTGAGCAACTCGAGATGCAGGGCGTTCGACGGCGGTGGCGCAGAAGGCACGGCTTTCGCCGCGGCCGGCTTTTCGTTTTCCGGAACCTTCAGCTTCAGCCGTCCGTCACGCAATTCTTCGACTACCGTGCGGTGCTGGTCGTCCACGCGCAGTTTCAGGGCCTGTTCGCGGTCGGGATTCAGCGGAAGCAAGTCTGAGTAGTTATTTGTCCGGTGGTGCAGCACGCGGCCACGAAAATAGACAGCGGTATCGATGATCGCGTGGGCCGCACCGAGATCCTCGGTTTGCACGTGAAAGGTTTTGCCTGCCACGGACACATTAGTATTGTGGCCAAAGAGCATTTGCTGTTCACCAGAATCCGCGCGAAGGCCGGAGCAAGCCCAGCAGGAATCTTTCCGCCGCAATTGACCGAGTGGCGGGTGAATCGCTATTATAGCAATTCGCCCATGAGTGGTTCTGGCTTACATACCTACGCTCCGCTTCTCTTACACCTGCTGATTGCGGTGGTTCTGGCCGGCGCGTTGGTCACGGTTTCCGCCGTAGTGGGGTGGAGGCGGCCAACGCAAGCCAAGCAGCAGCCGTATGAGTGCGGCATGGAACCCACGGGTGACGCGCGGGAGCCCTTCTCCGTCAAGTTCTACCTCGTCGCGATGGTTTTCATTTTGTTCGACGTGGAAGCCATTTTTCTGTACCCCTGGGCCTACATCTTTCGCAGTTTGCGGTGGTACGGCTTTGTGGAAATGATGCTCTACATCGCCATCCTGTTAGTCGGATATCTCTATCTCTGGAAAAAGGGTGCGCTGGATTGGCATAAATAGCCGGCGCTACGGTTTTGAAATCGTGACGGAGTCTGCCAGCCAAAACGCTAATGTTGTAGCCGAAACCCTGCGTTCCTGGAACCCTCAAGCGGCCGCCGAAGTCACTGAATATCGGGGCGAAACGACCATTGTCGTGCCGCGCGAGCTTCTGCGCGCCACCGCGGCACGCTGCCGCTCGGATGCCAAGCTGCAATTCAACCTGCTCACGGACGCCACCTGCGTGGACCGCTTCCCCATCGAGCCGCGTTTTGAGTTGAACTATCATCTTGTTTCCGTACCTCGCCGCGATCGTGTGCGCCTGCGCGTGCGGCTGAGCGGAAACGATCCCGTAGTGGATTCGCTGTTTCCCGTGTGGCCTGGAGCCAACTGGCTGGAGCGCGAGATTTTCGATTTGTTTGGAATCCGCTTCAACGGGCATCCGGATTTGCGCAGGATTTTGCTTCCCGAAGATTGGGAAGGCCATCCGCTGCGAAGAGATTATCCCGTCGAAGGTTTTCGAGACGTGCCAAACACCGGAGAAATGTTCCGGAAGAGCAGCGTGCTATGACCACCGTCGAAACCGCCACCGGCGCAACCAAAACCATGGTTCTGAACATGGGGCCCCAGCATCCGTCGACGCACGGCGTGCTGCGAATCCTTCTGGAACTGGATGGCGAGACGGTGGTGAAAGCGGTTCCCGACTTGGGCTATCTGCACACGGGAATTGAAAAATCCTGCGAAGACAAAACCTACTCTCAGGCCATCACGCTGACCGACCGGATGGATTATCTGAATCCGCTCGGCAATAACTTGGTGTATTGCATGGCTGTCGAAAAGCTGCTTGGCCTCGAAGTGCCCAAGCGCGCGCAATACATCCGCGTGATGATGGTCGAGCTGCAGAGAATTTCTTCCCACCTGGTTTGGCTCGGAACGCATGCGATCGACCTAGGCGCTATGTCCGTGTTTCTGTACTGCTTCCGCGAGCGCGAAGAGATTTTGAAGATTTTCGAGCTCTTCGCCGGCCAGCGCATGATGACCAGCTACATTCGCATTGGCGGCGTGGCGCTGCAGCCCCCCGCGGGCTGGCGCCAGGTCGTCGAGCGGTTCCTGAAAATGATGCCCAGCCGCGTAGATGACTACGAAAACTTGTTAACAGAAAACCGCATTTGGATGGGACGGACAAAAGGTATCGGGTATATCTCCGCGGAAGATGCAATTGCCCTGAGCATGACCGGCCCGACGCTGCGCGCGGCGGGCGTGGCGTACGACAACCGCAAAGTGTTTCCGTATTCGAGCTACGAAGAATTCAATTTCAACGTGCCCACCCGCACCGAGTCCGATTGCTACGCGCGGTACCTGGTCCGCGTGGCGGAAATGCGCGAAAGCCTGAAAATCGTTCGCCAAGCGATGGCGAAGATCACCGACGAAGGACCGATCAAGACCGAAGCACCGGGCATCATCCCGCCGCAGCGCGAAAAAATGAAGACGGAGATGGAAGCGCTCATCTACCACTTCAAGATTTTCACGGAGGGATTTTCACCAGCACCCGGCGAAGCGTTTGTCGCCATTGAGTCGCCACGCGGTGAGCTGGGCTGCTTCATCGCCAGCGATGGTTCGCCGAAGCCACTGCGCGTGCACTTTCGCTCGCCGTCCTACATCAATCTGCAGGCGCTGCCCAAATTGATCGAAGGACAATTGATCGCGGATGTGGTCGCCTGCATCGGCACGATCGACATCGTTCTTGGAGAAGTCGACAGATAGTTATGGAGCTCTCCCCCGCACTTTCAGCGAAATTCGAAAAGCTGCAGTCGAGCTATCCGGTCAAACGTAGCGCGCTCATCCCGATGCTCATGTATGCGCAAGACGAATTCGGTTACGTCAGCAACGAAATGATCGCGGAGATCGGGCGGCGTCTGGACTTGAACAACGTGCAAATCGAGGAAACGCTGGCCTACTACTCGATGCTGCGGCGCAAGCCCATGGGCAAGTATCACGTCCAGATTTGTACGAATGTGGCTTGCATGCTCAAAGGTGGAAACGCGATGCTGGAGCGCGCGAAAAAGCGCCTCGAAATCGGCCATAAGGAAACTACCGCTGACGGCGTCTTCTCCCTCGAAGAAGTCGAATGCATCGGCGCTTGCACCGGCGCTCCGGCCATGCAAGTGAATTACGATTTCTACGAGAATCTTACGCCGGTAAAGTTCGATCGCATCATCGAGGACTTGGACAACGGCAAGCGCCCCGCGCCCGAGCCGGTCATTTCCGGCGCCCTGCATGAGCGCCATCCGCTGGAGACGCCGTTGGTCAGTCGGCTCTGGGGCATGAAAGACTCGCACAAGATTGACGTGTACGTGATGCAAGGCGGCTATCAGGCGCTGGAAAAAGCGCTCAAGGAAATGACTCCCGATTCGATCATCGAAGAAGTGAAAAAATCGAATCTGCGTGGCCGCGGGGGCGCGGGTTTCCCGGCGGGCATGAAGTGGTCGTTTGTGCCGAAGGATTCCCCTAAGGACAAGTACGTCCTTTGCAACGCAGATGAATCGGAGCCCGGCACCTGCAAGGACCGGCCCTTGATGGAGATGGTGCCGCACCAGCTCATCGAAGGCATGCTGATTGCCGGCCGCGCGATCAATGCCCACCGCGGGTTCATTTATATTCGCGGAGAATACCGCTACGTGCTGGATATTGTGGACGCGGCCATCGCCGAGGCCTACGAGCGCGGCTATCTTGGCAAAAATATTCTTGGTACAGGGTTTGATTTCGACCTGCTGATTCACACCGGCGCAGGCGCTTACGAATGCGGCGAAGAGTCGGCGCTGATGGAATCGCTCGAAGGCAAGCGGGGCTATCCACGCATTCGGCCCCCCTTCCCTGCGGTGGTCGGTCTGTACGGCTGCCCCACCATTATCAACAACGTAGAAACGTTGAGCGCGGTGCCGTCAATCATTCGCGAAGGCGGCGAAGCGTACGCCAACCGCGGCACCCCGAGAAACGGCGGCACGCGTATGCTGTGCGTTTCCGGCCATGTGAAGAAACCGGGAATCTATGAAATTCCGCTGGGCATGAACATGAAGCAGTTCATTTACGACGTGGCTGGCGGAATTCCCAACGGCAAAAAACTCAAAGCGGTGATTCCAGGCGGGAGCTCGTGTCCGCTGCTGACCGCGGATGAGATCGACATCCCGATGGATTACGACTCCGTGGCCAAAGCCGGCTCGATGCTCGGCTCCGGCGGCATGGTGGTCATCGATGAAGACACCTGCATGGTGGACCTGGCGCGGCGCATCATGCATTTCTACGCGCACGAATCCTGCGGCTGGTGCATTCCCTGCCGCGAAGGAACCACCTGGCTGCGCAAAACGCTTGAGCGGTTTCACGCTGGGCTAGGCCGCGAAGAAGACATCGACATGATCACCGACCTCGCGAAAAACATGCTGGGCCGCACGTTTTGCCCGCTCGGCGACGCCGCGGCCATGCCCACGATCAGCATCATGAAGAAGTGGCGCGGCGAATTTGAAGATCATTTGAAGGGACGCTGCGTTTACAACAAAGCTGCCGAAGCGCTCCTCGGCGTAAGGTAGAAGGCAAAGGGGCGCGACGAGAATCCATGCCAGACCAGAAACTCATCAAGCTGAAGATCAACGACCGCGAAGTCCAGGTAGCCCCCGGCACGCTGGTCATTGAAGCCACGCGCCGCGTCGGCACGGAAGTGCCGTCCTTCTGCTATTACCCGGGGCTTTCGCTGCAGGCCGCCTGCCGCATGTGCCTGGTGGAAGTGGAGAAAGCGCCGAAGTTGCAGACCGCCTGCACGCTGGTGGCGACCGAAGGCATGGTCGTTCGCACCGACACCGAACAGGTGCGCCAAGCTCGTAAGTACATGCTCGAATTTCTGCTGACCAATCACCCGCTCGATTGCCCGGTCTGCGACAAAGGTGGCGAGTGCGAGTTGCAGGACATGGTTTTCCGCTACGGCGCGGATTCCAGCCGCTTCGTCGAAGAAAAAATTCACCGGCCGGAAGAAAAATGGTCGGAGCTCGTCTATTACGACGCGCCCCGCTGCATTTTGTGCTTTCGCTGTGTGCGCGTTTGCGACGAAGGTATGGACGTGAAAGCGCTCGGCGTGGGCATGCGCGGCGCCAACAGCGTGATTATCCCCAACCGCGAAGATCATCTCGAATGCGAAGAGTGCGGGATGTGCATCGACATTTGCCCGGTCGGCGCACTTACCAGCGGCACCTATCGCTACAAAACGCGTCCGTGGGAAATGCACTATGTCCCGACCATCTGCACCCACTGCTCGAACGGTTGCAAGGCCACGCTCAGCGTGCGCAATCACGAAATCCTGCGCTCCAATAATCGCGATCTCAGCGGCATCAACAAGGATTTTCTCTGCGTAAAAGGGCGCTTCGGATTCGATTTCACCAATCATCCAGACCGCATCCGCCAGCCGCTCCTGCGCAAGGGCGACAAGCTTCTTCCCGTGTCCTGGGAGGAGGCCGCACAAGCAGCCGCCACAAGACTGAAAGCCGCGTACGATGCGGGGGGAAAAGACGCGATTGGTTTCATCGGCTCGAACCGCACTTCCAACGAAGAGAATTATTTGCTGCAGCGGCTGGCGCGTGCCACGTTCGGCACCAACAACATTGATCACCACCGTACTGCCGACTACACCGGTTTGATTACGGCTCTCGGCGAACGCGCTGCCGATTCCCTGCTTACGATGGAGCAGTTGTATCGCTCGAAAGCGGTTTTGCTCATCGGCAACGATCCGACCAATCAAAATCCGCTCGTTGCCTGGCAAATTCGCACCGGCATCCGCCACCACGGGGCAAAGCTCTTCGTCATCAACGCCAATGACATCAAGCTGAAGCGCAAAGCGAAACAGTTCGCGAACATTTCCACAGGGCAAGAAGCGGCCGTCTTGAAGTTCCTGGCGCACGAAGAAGGCCAGCTTGCGACTGGATTAGTCGAACAACTCGTGCAACTGAAGGCTGCGCTCGATGCCGAAAGTGACGTTGCGATTGTCTTTGGCGCCGAAGTTTCTGGCGCAGCGGTTTCGACGCTCGTCGCCTTCGGCTCGAAACTGCCTGGTGCGACGCGCTACATGGCGCTCGGCGATTTCGCAAATTCGCGCGGCGCCGCGGACATGGGAGTGCTCCCCGATCGCCTGCCCGGCTACGCCTACGTTGACGATGCGACTGCCCGCGAAAAATTTGAGCGCCTTTGGGATTGCGCGATTTCTTCCAAGCCTGGACTCACCGCCCCACAAATAGTGGACGCGGCACAGGCCGGAACGCTGAAAGCACTGTACGTCGTCGGTGCGAATCCGCTCGCACATTTCGGCACGTTGGGCTACGGGCGCGGAAAACTAGAATTGCTGATCATGCAGGAAATGTTTCTGACGGAAACGGCGCGAATCGCGGACATTGTCCTTCCTGCGGCCTCGGCCTACGAGAAAGACGGCACGGTCACGAACACTTCTGGCGAAATTCAATTGCTCCGCAAAGGCGCGGAAGTCATGGGCCCTCGCAGCGATTTTGACTTGCTGCGCATCCTCTCGCATCAACTCGAAAAAATGGGGCTTGGCAAAGCATTTCACTACAAATCGCCCGTGGGCGTCTTCGAGGAAATCCGCAAAACCGTGCCCGCCTATGATGTTCCGATTGCGGGACTGCTCACTGGCGGCGCCGAGCAAACACGCGCACAAGCTGCCAGAAACGGCCACGCTCCTTACGATATTCCTGCGGGGCTGATTCGCTCCGCCAAAGACAATCTGTTCACCAGCGGCACGCTCGGCCGCTACTGCTCGATGATGGACTCTCTGCCGGAGGCGAAAACCGAGCCGTGATTTCTCTCTTATCTGCCAACGCCGAGCTGATTATCACGATTGTCAAGATCGCGCTGCTGCTGTTCATCGTGCTCACGGTCAACGCCTATTTGACCTGGTTCGAACGCAAAGTCGTCGCGCACATGCAGTCGCGCTGGGGGCCGCATCGCGTGGGTCCGCACGGCTTGCTGCAGCCGCTGGCCGATGGCGTAAAGTTTTTGTTCAAAGAAGACCCTACGCCCGCGGGTGTGGACAAATTTGTATATTACCTCGCGCCGCTGCTGGCGCTTTCGCTGGCGTTAACGTCGATTGCCATTATTCCGTTTGGTCCGGAGCCTTTGCACCTGTTCGGCCACGACATCTATCTCGGAATTGCGCCACTTAACCTGAACATCGGAATCCTCGCGCTGTTTGCCATCACCGCTCTTGGCGTGTATGGCGTCGCGCTTGCCGGCTGGTCGTCGAATAGCAAATATCCGTTGCTCGGCGGCTTGCGCAGCTCCGCGCAGATGGTCAGCTACGAATTGGCACTTACGATGTCCGTCGTTGGCGTGCTGCTCATGGCGGGGAGTTTCAATCTGCGGGACATTATTAACGCGCAGGCAAGCCATCCCGAGCGAGGTTTACTCGGCTGGAACGTCTGGCCGCAGATTCTCGGCTTTTTCTGCTTCTTCACCGCGGCTGTCGCGGAAACCAACCGCGTGCCCTTTGATCTTCCCGAAGCGGAATCCGAATTGGTCGCTGGATTTCACACCGAATATGCGAGCTTTAAGTTCGCCATGTTCTTCATCGCCGAATACACCAGCATGATCACCGTGTCGTGTTTGTGCACGATCATGTTTTTCGGAGGCTGGCTCTCGCCCTTCCCTGCTTCCTGGACCTTTACGCACTACGTTCCTTCGCTCATCCTGATTCCCGCCGGGCTCTGGGTCATCTGGGACGGGCTGCGCTACGAAACCGTTTTCGGAAGAATGGTGCTACCCGGAGTGGGATCGGTAATTACTTTGCTCGGCGCGCTTTTTGTTGCGCTGCCCGACGTGAACAATTTCATTCAGGGACCGTTCTGGCTGCTGTCCAAAATTCTTGGCTTCCTCTTCGTATATGTATGGATGCGCGGAACCCTGCCGCGTTTCCGTTATGACCAGTTGATGGCCTTCGGCTGGAAATTGCTCCTGCCGGTTTCCATCGTGAACGTCATTATCACCAGTTTCGTGATCCTCATGTGGGGCAAGAAATGACCGCGCAGCTTGTCGTTTTCTTTGCGCTCGCAGCGCTGGCCGTGATTGGAGCGGTTAGCCTGATTCTGCAAAAGCATCCCATTCACAGCGCGCTCTCGCTCATCGTCGTCATGGTCGCGCTCGCGGGCTTGTATCTGCTGATGGGCGCGGAATTCGTCGCCGCCGTCCAAATCATCGTTTACGGCGGCGCGATTATGGTGCTGTTCGTTTTCGTGATTATGCTGCTGAACGCGGGCGTCGAAGAACACACCAGCATTTCCAAGATGGCAGGCATTCCGGGACTGTTGCTCGTGGTGGCGCTCGCGGGATTTGTTGCTGCAACCATTGCGAAATCGGGAGCGAGCGTCCAAGCGGCAACGCAAACGGGCATGCTGTCTTCCACAAAGGGAATTTCCGAGATGGTCTTCAAGGATTTTGTCTATCCGTTCGAACTAACGTCGTTCCTGATTCTCGTCGCCATTCTGGGCGCGACAGTGTTGGCGCAGCGGGAGAAAAGCTGAAATGATCCCGACGAACTATTATGTGATTTTGAGCGCGATTCTTTTCGGCCTCGGTGTCTTTGCGTTCATTTTCAGGCGCAACATCATCACCATCTTCATGTCCATCGAGCTGATGCTCAACGCCGTGAATCTCGCGTTTGTGGCCTTTAGCCAGGCGCTGGGCAAGCTCGACGGACAGGTTTTTGTATTGTTTGTCATCGTGGTCGCGGCGGCGGAAGCGGCCGTAGGCCTGGGAATCATCATCTTGATTGCGCGCAACCGGCAAACGCTCAATGTCGAGCGCGTGGATTTGCTCAAACTCTGATGCCCGCTTATCCCATTCTCGAGTATTTGTGGATCATTCCGCTGCTGCCGCTGCTCGGCTCGGCGATCAATGGGCTTTTGGGCTCGAAATGGCCGAATAAATACGCCACCACTGCGGCCATCAGCTCGACGGGACTTTCCTTTCTTTGCGCGCTGGAAGCGGTGCGCGAATTTTTCGCGAATGGCCAGCAGCTCGTTCACAAGCAATATTTCGACTGGATCGTCGCGGGGAATTTCCGCGGCGGATTTGACTTGCAGATGGACCAGCTCACCGTGGTCATGGTGTTGGTGGTCACTGGCGTCGGCTGGCTCATCCATATCTACTCCGTCGGCTACATGGGTCACGAGGGCGGTTACTACCGCTTTTTCTCCTACCTCAATCTGTTTATGTTTTTCATGCTCATCCTGGTGCTGGCGGCGAATTACGCTTTGCTGTTCGTTGGCTGGGAAGGCGTTGGCCTCTCAAGCTATTTGCTCATCGGGTTTTATTTCCTTAGGAAGTCAGCTTCCGACGCGGGCAAAAAAGCATTTATCGTCAATCGCATCGGCGATTTCGGCTTCATGCTCGGCATGTTTTTGCTGTTTCGCACATTCCATACGCTCGATTTTCGCGCGATTTTTGACGCAGCCGCGAATCCTGCGTGGGGACACGAGGCCTGGGGCCAGTTCGGCACGTTCACGGTAGCTTGCTTGCTGCTCTTCATGGGCGCGACGGGCAAGTCGGCGCAGTTGCCGCTCTATGTCTGGCTGCCCGACGCGATGGAAGGCCCCACACCGGTCAGCGCGCTGATTCACGCGGCCACGATGGTGACGGCGGGCGTTTACGTTGTGGCGCGTTCGCACATTTTGTTTGTGCATTCCGAAACCGCGATGGTCGTGGTCGCCGTTGTCGGGTGCGCGACCGCTTTTTTTGCGGCGACCATCGGCCTGGTACAAACCGACATCAAGCGTGTGCTCGCGTACTCGACGGTCAGCCAGCTCGGCTACATGTTCCTTGCGTGCGGCGTCGGCGCCTTTGGCGCAGGCATTTTCCACCTGATGACCCACGCGTTTTTCAAGGCGCTGCTCTTCCTGGCCGCTGGTTCCGTGATTCACGCCATCGGCGGCGAGCAGGACATGAACAAGATGGGCGGCCTTTGGAAAAAGATCCCGTGGACGTTCTGGACCATGCTCACCGCGACGCTCGCGATTGCGGGCATTTTCCCGCTCGCTGGATTCTTCAGCAAAGACCAAATTCTCCTCGGCGCGTATCAAATCTCTGGCGGCAAGCCGCTCTACGCCGTTGGCTTACTCACGGCGCTGCTGACCGCGTTTTACATGTTCCGGTTGATCTTCCTCACGTTCACCGGGAAGCCGCGCTTTGACGAGCACAAAGCCCACGTCCACGAATCGCCGTGGAGCATGCTCGGCCCGCTCGTCGCACTCGCGATTCTTTCCGTGATTGGCGGATGGGTTGCTGCCCCGGCGCTCTTCCAGGGGCGCGACTATTTTGCCGACTTTCTTGCCCCCATTTTCGGCACTCAGGAGAATGCGGAAGTCCTTGGAGCAGCGTCGGCCCATACACTTGAGCTGACGCTGGCGTTTGTGGCTGTGATTGCCGCAGCGATCGGAATCGGCGTCGCGTACTGGATGTATCTCGCGAAGCCCGGCAAAGCGGACGAACTTGCGAAGTCCATGAAGCCAGCGTATACCACGCTGCTCAACAAATATTATGTCGATGAATTCTACGCCGCCGCGGTCGTACGGCCGTTGGTGTGGCTCTCGACCAATGTGTTCTGGAAAGCGGCGGACGTTGCAGGCATCGACGGCACGGTGAACGCAATCGCGCAAGGTGCGACTTCGATTGGCGATGGTGTGCGCCATTCGCAATCCGGGAACACGCGCAGCTACGCCGTCTGGGTGGTAGTCGGCGCGATCGTGATTCTCGCTGTCATTTTCTTCTGGCCGAGCGCCAGCAAGACCGCCGTGGGGATGGTGCGATGATGCTGCACGGCGGACATTTGCTTTCGGTGCTGATCTTCTTCCCCATCGCAGGCTCGCTGGCGTTGCTGCTGCTGCGCGGTGACGATCACAAATTCATCCGCGTCATCGCGATGATTGTTTCCACTGCCGAATTTCTCTTTTCCCTGCTGATGTTGCGCGGCGCGTCAATCGGCGCAGCCGGTTACCAACTGGAAGAAAACGTGAAGTGGATTGTCGCACCGCCGATCAACTATCACCTCGGCGTGGACGGCATCAGCATGTTCCTCGTTCTGCTGACGACCTTCCTCACGCCCATCTCGGTTTTGGCCTCGTGGAACAGCATTCAGCTCCGCGTAAAAGAGTTTTTCATCATGCTGCTGATGCTCGAAGTGGGCGTCGTCGGCGTATTTCTCTCGCTCGATCTCTTCTTGTTCTTCGTATTTTGGGAAGTGATGCTGATCCCGATGGCGCTGCTCATCGGCATCTGGGGCCACGAGCGCCGCGTCTATGCTGCGGTCAAATTTGTCCTGTACACGATGACCGGCTCGATTCTCATGCTAGTCGGAATCATCTGGCTGTACAACGCGACGGGAACTTTCGATTTGCCGCTGATTCAGGCCGCGCTTGCCAACGGCTTGCTCACTAACGCGCCGCAAACCGAAATGCTGCTTTTCCTCGCATTTTTCCTGGCGTTCGCCATCAAAGTGCCGCTCTTCCCGCTGCATACCTGGCTGCCGGACGCACACGTGGAAGCGCCGACGGCGGGTTCCGTGATGCTCGCGGGTGTGCTCTTGAAACTCGGAACCTACGGCATGATCCGCTTCTGCCTGCCGCTGTTCCCCGAAGCTTCGCATCGCGCGGCGGGCTGGGTGGCATTGCTCGCGATCATCGGAATTATTTACGGTGCGCTCGTTTCCATGGTGCAACCGAACCTGAAAAAACTGGTCGCGTATTCTTCAGTGAGCCACCTGGGATTTGTCGTGCTCGGCATTTTTGCCTTCCACAACATTTCTATACAGGGCGCGGTTTTCCAGATGCTGGCGCACGGAATTTCGACCGGCGCGCTGTTCTTGCTGGTCGGCATGCTGTACGACCGGCGGCACACCTTCGAAATCAGCGAGTACGGCGGTCTTTCGACGCCAATGCCCAAGCTGGCCGCGTTTTTCCTCTTCGTCGCCCTGTCTTCGCTGGGCCTACCGATGCTGAACGGCTTCGTCGGCGAGTTTTTGATTTTGCTGGGGACATATCAGCGGCACTGGGGCTGGGCTTCGTGGGCGGCGCTTGGCGTGATTCTCTCAGCCTGCTACTTGCTGTGGTCGTATCAGCGCGTGTTCTTCGGCCAAATTACAGTCGAGAAAAATCGCACGCTGCCGGATGCTTCCTGGCGCGAAAAAGGAATCTTGGCGGCGATGGCGATCGTTATTCTGTGGATGGGCATCGGCTCGGTGTTCATCACCCGCCGCACGGAAACCGCTACGAACACTGTGATGGAGCAAATCGCGCCGCAGAGGCCCTATGAAGCCGCGGCCCCCGCGCGAGGAATGAAGCAAGCGCCGACTGGCTTCGCAAGCGAGAACCAGGCGCAGACCACTTCGATGGAAAGGCTGGGAACGCGTTGATCGATCATCTTCCGCGCGCAATCGACATTTACCGGACGCTTCCGGAACTGATCTGGTGCTGCTTTGGCGTGCTCGCGATGCTGCTCCAGCCTTTCGTGCGCAGCCGGCAGTTTTTCACGGCGCTCGCGCTGATTGGTTCGCTGGCCGGAACGCTTGCTTCGGTCTTCGCGCTAGTGAATAGCGGGCCGGGATTCTACGGGCTCATCCAATCGGATTCCTTCAGCTTCTTTTTCCGGATGCTCGTCGGAACCGTCACGTTTCTCGTCGTGCTGGCGGCGGGACCGTATCTGGACCGCGAGCCCCTTCCCATCGCGGAGTTTTACGCGCTGCTGCTGTTTGCCACGGCGGGAATGGGCGTGCTCGCTTCCGCCCAGGAATTATTGACTGCTTTCATCGGCCTGGAGATGAGTTCCATTTCGAGCTACATTCTCGCGGGTTACCGGCGCGATGCGCTCAAATCGAGCGAGTCAGCGATGAAGTATTTTCTGCTGGGATCGTTCGCGACCGCGTTTTTCCTGTACGGAATTGCACTCGTGTACGGCGCAACGGGCACGACGCTCCTCGACCAAATGGCAAACGCCGATATGACGAGCACGCTGCTGAAGCTCGGCCTCGCACTGATTCTGATCGGCCTCGGCTTCAAGGTGGCGGCAGCTCCGTTCCAGGTGTGGACCCCGGACGTGTATGAAGGCGCGCCGACTCCGGTGACGGCTTTGTTTTCAGCGGGACCGAAAGCGGCCGCGTTTGCGCTGCTGCTGCGGATTTTCGCGACGGTTCCAGCAGCGACGCGATTTTGGTTCTGGGCGTTCTGGGTGCTCGCGGCGCTGACCATGTTCGCGGGCAATCTGGGCGCCCTGGTGCAAACCAACGTGAAGCGGCTGCTGGCGTACAGTTCCATAGCGCACGCGGGATACATTTTGGTGGCGTTTGCGGCGGTCACCACCATGTCCAGCGAGTCAAACAGGGGCGCTGGACCGGCGTACGCCGCAGTGCTGTTCTATCTGTTGAGCTATGCGCTGGTGAAGCTCGGCGCGTTCACCATCGTTTCGCAACTCGGCGGCGCGGGTGAAAAGAGTCTCACGCTCGATGATTACGCCGGGCTTTCGCAGCGGCAGCCGTTTGTCGCCGCGATGCTCAGCGTGTACTTGCTCTCGCTACTCGGCCTCCCGGTAACCGCAGGCTTTTTCGGCAAGTTCTACATCTTCAAGGCGGCGGTCAACTCGCACCTGCTGTGGCTGGCGATCCTGATGGCCATCAACAGTGTCATCGGCGCGTACTACTATTTGCGGGTGATCGTGGTGATGTACATGCGCGAGCCAAGCGCGGAAGCCGCGGCGCTGAGCCCGGTGCCCTTCCCTGTGGGCGTCAACCTGGTGCTGTTGATCACCTTTGCCGGGACGATTCTGTTCGGTGTGTACCCAAATCCCGTGATCAACTTCATCTTGCGGCCGTCGCTGTTAGGCCACTGATTTCGGAATAACCCCCTTCTATTCAAAAAGTTGGGGACAGGGCTCACGTAGGGCATTGAGCTTTTATCGTGTTTTGTACCCCCCACCCCCCTATGTTTTGCAAAAGAGTGCGCAACCGATAGGCGCGAAAGGGCTTAGCCAAATACGTAAAACAAAAGAGTGCGCAAGAGATTGATTCCATGGCGGTTATAAATCGGGCTCTTTTTGCAAAGACCGCCGCGCCCAAGAAGGAAAAAGCGGCAGTAAGGCTGCCGCACTCCAAGAAACTGCAATCTGATCCTCGTTGACAATAGCACATTTTAGTAGAAAGTCAATATAAATCAGGTCATATGTGTCAAAGCGCAGTTGAACTGCCGCCTGGCATGCCTCAACGGGAAGGCCGGGATCGGCTTGGAAAGAAAAGGCCCGGAGGCGGAAACCTCCGGGCGGTGAATCTTGCAGTGACGAGGGGCACGGGCCCTTCGTTCCTCAGGGTCTGAAGCCCGTGCCCATCCTCAAGAAAACGTTAGACTTTCAAGGCGATCATCGCCAGGGTGAAGAGCACCAGGGTTTCCACGAAAACGAGACCAAGAATCATCGCCGCGCGAATCGCGCCCGCGGCTCCGGGATTGCGCGCCATGCCTTCGCAAGCGGCCGAAGCGATGCGGCCCTGTGCACCGCCGCAACCAAACGCGGCAATGGCCATGCCCAGCCCGACCGCAAGTCCCGAAATTGCCTTGCCATAACCTCCGCCAGCGGCGGCTTGGTCCTGAGCGAACGCGGCCGGGGCGAATAGAGTTACCACCAGAAGCGCCATCAACATCCATGTCCACTGCTTTTTCATCACTGCCTCCTTTGAAGTGCCGCCAGGGGGTGGTGCCCGGACACCGTGCAGCCGGGCTCACGCTAGCGGCAAACCGAAACTTGATTGGCAGAAGTGGTGCCGGGCTAAAGCCCGGCGCTACATTCAAATCTGCCAATGCACTTGCGGGGCTGCGCCCCCCAACTCCTGAAATTCCCGGAAGACAGGCAAGAATGCCTGTCCTACCCGTTAGTGCTCTTCCGAAGTGGCCAGACCCAGATAGACGGAAGGCAGCACCGTGAAAACGTAGGCCTGAATCACGGAAACGAAAATGTGCAGACCGATGAACAGGATGGGAATCGTCGCGGGAAAGACCGCAAGGACAATGCCGAGGACCGGCGACTTGCTCCAGCCAAAGCTGGCCCCTCCCGCGAGCAGCCCCAGGAAAATCACATAGATGAGGTCGCTAGCGAACATGTTGGCCCAAAGACGAACGGTGAGAGACAGGACCCGCGCGGTGGTGCTGACAAGCTCGACAGGAAACAATAGGATGGCAAGCGCCCAAGCGCCAATTCCTCTGCCCTGAGGCGAACCTGCAAAGGTCAAGAGGTAGTGGCCGAGGCCGAGTCGGCGAATGCCTTGCCAGTTGAAATAGAGGAACGTGAGAGAGGCACAGGCCAGCGGGACGGTGGGATCTCCAGTGGGCGCTTTGAGAAAGCTGCTGGGAAACGCGCCCATGAGATTCGAAAGGAGAACGAAAACGGAAATCGAGCCAACGAAAGGAATGAATTGAGTGGCGCCGTGGTGGACGTTTTCTTCGAGAAGATCCTTGATGCCGAAACCAAGAGGATTGGTGAGGAGCGTTTCGGCAATTTGCTGCATGGCGCCGGGTTTTTCGGCGGAAAGCCTGGGGCGAAGAATGAGAGCGAGAATCGTGCCAACGACGAGAACCACGAGGGCCATGACCACGTGCTCGGGAATAGGCAGCTCCCGATTGTTTGGCTCGATGTGCAGAGCGGAAAGCAGAGCGAGAGCAATAGGCCCGAGATAATGGTTTACGGTTCGCGCGAGCCAAGAAACTTGTTCCGACATTCGTCAGTTCACCGGACTGAGGACTTCCCACACACTAGCTGCAAGCGCGGCGGCCGCTAAAGCACACATACCCACGATCATGCTGCCAAGGGGAACGTGCAGATAAGTATAAATGAGATAGACCGAGAGCGCCAGCAAGCCATAGCGGAAAAGGGCGATAAAATACGCTGAGCGTGGGACGCGGGGCTTTTCGACGCCTTCCTGGGCCTTGGAAGCAAGCACGAGAGCGTCGACGCCGCGCCTCAGCCAGCGGTAGTTAAGCCAGGCGAGGATCGTGCCGATAGCCAAGCCGATGGCCCATGGAACGCGCTGGAGAATAGCTGAGGTGGCCGCCGCAATGAGGCCGAGGAGAAGAGTGAGCCAACTGATGCGCTGTTCGGTCCGTGCAGGCGTGTTCGAATCAGCCACCGTTGCTTCCATTGCCGGCAGGCAGGCGGCGCAGGACTTCGCGAAGGCCCGCGAAAAATCCCAGGGCGCCGAAGACGAGAGTGAGCCAGGGCCTCGTGTGCAGCCAGCGGTCGAGGAAATAGCCGATGGCAGCGCCGACAAACATCGCTCCGGCCATGGTGAAGGGCAGCTCGAGAGCGAGCGCGGGAAGCGAAGCAAAATCCTTGGGTTTCTTGTTAGGGGGAGTAGTCGATGGAGTTCCGGTTGGCTTATTGTCCGAAGGCGAAGGCATAGTGAGCAAGCTTCGTGAACGGCTCAGGATACAACCCGGCGGCGAGAGTGACAAATACGGCGATGGCTAGCGCAACGGCTTGGGCGTTGGTCATGACCGGGCGCGGCGCTTCGCCGGGCTGCTTGAGCCAGGCGTGCACGACGATGCGGAAGTAGTAGTACAGCGCGGGGACAATATAGAGCACGGCGAAAACAGCAAGGACGGGATGATGAGTTTCGATGAGCGATAGGAAGATGAAGTACTTGCCCATGAAACCGGCAGTCGGTGGAATGCCAGCGAGGGAAAGCATAAAGATAAGAAGCAAGACAGCCGCGGCCGGACTGCGCTGATACAAGCCGTTGAGCTCGTCGAGCTCTTCACCGATGAGGCCTTTCTGGCGAAGAACAACCAGGACAGCGAAGGCGCCAGCGGTCATGAAGACGTAGGCAAGCAAGTAGTAGCCGATGCCCGTCAGCGCCGTGCTGTTTCCCGCAACAAGGCCAAGCAAAACGTAGCCGACGTGAGAGATAGAAGAATAGGCGAGAAGCCGCTTCACGTTGGTTTGTGTCAGCGCGGCGAGGTTTCCCCAGGTGAGTGACGCGACCGCGATTCCAGCGAAGAGGTAGAGCCATGCCACATGCGTCGCGCGAAACACGAACATCAGCCGCAGCAGCAAGGCAAAACTGGCGGTTTTGGAGGCGACACTGACGTACGTGGTGACTGGAGTGGGCGCGCCTTCATAAACGTCAGGCGCCCACTGATGAAATGGGACGGCGGCGACTTTGAAAAACAAGCCCGCGAGAATGGTGATAAAGGCCAGGATCGCCAACCAGTCGAGCGAGCCGTGCGCAAGCGCGGCCTGGAAGCGGGAGTCCAGAGCCGCGCCAATTTGCCAGATATTTGTGGAAGGCCGGACCTCGCCACCCGCAAAGGCGGCGAGTCCACTTAGTCCGTAGAGCAGCGAAAAACCATAGACAAGGATGGCGGAACTGAAAGCGCCAAGGAGGACGTACTTCATTGCGGCTTCGTTCGAACGCTTGTCGCGGCGGAGGAATCCGGTGAGGATATAAAAGCTGAGAGCCATGGTTTCGAGGCCGAGGAAAAGGACGATCAGGTCGGTGCCGGAAGCCATGAACATCATGCCGACACAGGCGAAAAGGAGCAAAGCGTAGTATTCGCCTTCCTGCTCATTTTCGATTTCCAGATATTTCACGGAAAGAAGAACGACCAGAACCGTTGCCGCCAGGAAAAGAGCGGCGAAGAAGAGAAAGAAATGGTCAACCACAACGGACTCATGAAATCCTGCTAGTTCTCCGCGCGCAGCGACCTGGCCGCGCAGTTGCCAAAGCGTGTAACCGCTGAACGCGGTGCCGGCAAGAGCCAGGCCGGCGTTCCAGTATTTTTCCTTCACACCGATTGTGAAGTCGATGAGCAGGATTCCCAGTCCAAATAGAGTGAGCTCGATTTCCGGGAGAATGGAAGCGCCGTCTCCCTGGAGGTAGTGCATGATCGCGCTGAGAACGGGGATATCCATTCGAAATAACTATTTCGTTTCCGCCACGGCGACCGGAAGATTCGCCGCGGGCAATTTTGCGCGCTGCTCTTTATAGAAATCAGGGTTGACTTGCCGGACGATTTTCTCAACGGGCTTTTCGATAAGTGCGAAAAAGGGCTTCGGATAAATGCCGATCCAGAAGGCCATGACGACGAGCGGCACGAGGCAGGCCATCTCGCGAAGATTCAGATCTGGGAGATGCTCGTTCACCGCGTGGGTCACGGAGCCAAACATGACGCGCTGATAGAGCCAAAGCAGGTACGCGGCGCCGAGAATCACGCCGAGGACGCCCCAGGCAGCCCAGGCTTTGTTGACCTGAAACGCCCCCTGCAAGATCGTGAATTCTCCAATGAAGCCGTTGAGCAGCGGCATGCCGAGCGAACTCAAGCTGATGATGAGGTAAATTGCCGCGAAGTTTGGCATCGGCGTGGCGAGCCCGCCAAAATCGGAAATCATGCGCGTGTGGCGGCGCTCGTAAAGAATGCCGACGATCAAGAAGAGCGCGCCGGTGGAGATGCCGTGGTTGATCTGCTGAAGCACGCTCCCGGAAAGGCCGTTGGGAGTAAGCGCGAAAAGGCCTAGCGTACAGAAGCCGAGGTGGCTGACGGAACTGTAAGCGATGAGGCGCTTCATGTCTTTTTGCATGAGGCAGACGAGCGCCCCGTAGACGATGGCGATGATCGAGAGCACGATGACGATGGTAATGATTTTCGAACGCAATCCGGGATCGACTGGCAGCAGCGGGAGCGAGAAGCGAAGGAAGCCGTACGTGCCCATCTTCAGCAAAACGCCGGCCAGGATGACGGAGCCCGCGGTGGGCGCTTCGGTGTGCGCGTCGGGCAGCCAAGTGTGGAACGGGAACATCGGCACTTTGATGGCGAAGGCAAAGAAGAAGCCCCAGAAGAGCCAGACCTTTAGAGGATCGGAAAACTGCTGCGCCGCAGCGAGCAGAGTGGGGACGTCGAAAGTGCGGGTCGCGCCGGCTGCCACAGGCGCGTAGAAATAGAGCGCCAGGATTCCGAGCAGCATAACGACGGAACCCGCCAGGGTGTATAGGAAAAATTTGATGGCGGCGTAGAGGCGGCGGTCGCTCCCCCAAACGCCGATGAGGAAGTACATGGGAACGAGCATCACTTCCCAGAAAACGTAAAAGAGGAAGAAATCGAGCGAGACGAACACGCCGATCATGCCGGTCTGCAGCAGAAGTAACAGAATGTAGTATTCCTTGGTGCGGGTGTGAATCGCGCTCCAGGAAGAAAGAATGGCAATCATGCCGAGAAACGTCGTGAGCATGACGAGCAGCAGACTGATGCCATCAATCCCAAGGTGATAGCGCGCGCCGATGGAAGGAACCCAGGAGACGTTTTCTTCGAAGGTGAATTGCCCGGCGCCGGGATGCCACCAGCGAACGAGGGGAAGCGACACGAGGAACCCGAGAAAGCCAAAAATGTTTCCGCCGATGCGGTGGGCGTTTTCGCTCTCGCGAGGGACGAAGAGCAGCAAGATTGCGCCGACGAGCGGAGTGAAGAGCACCACGCTCAAGATATGATTTGCAAAGAAGTCCATGCTCCGCCTCTCAGCGCGCGCCGCGCAACAAAACCTGCATGTGATGACCGTAATACGCCAGGAGAATCGCTAGCCCGATCAGAATCAGCATGGCGTAACTCGAAAACATTCCAGTTTGCACGAGCCGGACCGGATAGCTAAGAAGCTGGGTGAGCTTGGCGGTGAAGTTCAGCAAGCCGTCGATGATCCACTTGTCCCACCACATCGACAGGGTTGAGCCGAAACGGGCGAGCCAGCCCGCGCCATCCACGCCGACGCCGTCAATAACTTTGGCATCGAAAGTCCCCAGCACTGTGCCGAGGTCTTTGGTGCGGTCGACCACGGCGGCGTCATAGATTTCATCGACATAATATTTGTGGAAGAGGAGGTTGTAGAGCCAGGGGAAGCGGCGCGCGGCAAGCTCGGGAGCGATGCGCTTGGAGAAATAGAATTGGTATGCGAGGCCGATGCCAACGAGAGCGACGGCGATGGAAAGAAACATCAAGAGATACTCAACCAGAGATGACTTCTCGGCGGCTTCACCAATCGCGCGACCTTGCCCTGCATAGGGAGTCATAGCCGCAAGTGGCCCTTCATGTCCGAGCAGAGGCGTTGCCTTTGAAATTTCTTGAACACTGGTTACTACGCGATAGGCATTGTTTTGCGCAGTGACAGGTTCGAGGAATTTCTCGAAGCGAGAGCTGCCAGTCCAGCCGCCAATAAAGGAGAGCACGGCCAGGATCATCAGCGGGACGGTCATCGTGTACGGCGATTCGTGGATGTGCTTTTCGACGTGCTCATCAGCCCGCGAGTAACCGGCGAATGTCAAGAAGGCCAGCCGAAACATATAAAACGCGGTCATTCCGGCGGTGATGAAACCGACGGCCCACAAGGCCCAGTGCCGCTCGAACGCACGCCAGAGAATTTCATCTTTGCTGAAGAATCCGGCAAAAGGAGGGATTCCAGCGATGGCCACAGTGGCCACCGCAAAGGTTCTCGATGTGATGGGAATCTTGCTCCAGAGACCGCCCATTTTTTGAATGTCCTGCTCATTCGACATGGCGTGAATGACGCTGCCAGCGCCGAGGAAGAGCAGCGCCTTGAAGAAAGCGTGGGTCATGAGGTGAAAAATTCCGGCCGCGAAAGCGCTCGCGCCGAGAGCAAGAAACATGTATCCAAGCTGACTGATGGTGGAGTAGGCGAGGACTTTCTTGATGTCGTTTTGCACGAGGGCCATGGAGGCGGCGAAAATCGCGGTGACAACGCCAACGACGGCGACGACGGTCAGCGCGAGCGGCGCAAGCTGGTAGATGGCGTTCATGCGCGTGACCATGTAAACGCCCGCAGTGACCATGGTGGCGGCGTGGATCAGCGCGCTGACAGGCGTGGGACCTTCCATGGCGTCTGGGAGCCAAACGTAAAGGGGAATCTGTGCGGATTTCCCTATCGCGCCGACGAAGAGGAGCAAAGCGATGGCAGTCAATACCGGCGCGCCATAGGCAAGCACATGCGCATCGAGAGCGCCGTGCAGCGCCTGCAAGATACCTGGCGAGGCCGCGGCATCCGGCAAGCCCTGAGAAGTGAAGCGAACGGTGCCGAGAGTCATGGTGAGCAAAAAAATGCCCAAAATGAACCCCGCATCGCCGATGCGGTTCACGATAAACGCTTTGTTCCCCGCGTTGGTCGCTGACTGTCTCAGGAAATAGAAACCGATGAGCAAATAGCTGCAGAGGCCGACGCCTTCCCAGCCGACAAACATCATGACTAGATTGTTGGCGAGGACGAGCGTGAGCATCGAGAACATGAAAAGATTCATGTAGCCAAAGAAGCGGTAGTAGCCGCCTTCGTGACCCATGTAGCCCATGGAATAGAAATGAATCAGGAAGCCGACGCCGGTGACGACGAGGACCATCACGCACGAAAGCGGGTCAAGCAAATAGCCCCAGTCAGCAACAAAGGAAACGAGGCTGCCGTCGCTCACTTTCATTGGGCCGGGAGTCAGCCATTGAAACAGGATTTGCTGTGCGACGCGATGTTCGGGAGCCGCTGCCACAAGTTGCAGCACCGCGCCCAGCGCGCAGATGAAGGACAAACCAACGCTGCCGACGCAAAGCACGCTGACCGCGATGTTCGGCAGTCGCCGGCCAATCAAAAGCATCAGTGCCGCCGTGATCAGAGGAAACAGCGGGATGAGCCAAAGATGCTCGACGAAATAGCCGCTGGGGGTCATGCGAGTTTTGTCTCTTCGTTCATAGCGTTTTGTGACGCGCTACCACTTCAACAAATCCATTTCGTCCGCAAGAACCGTTTCGCGGTTGCGGAAAAACGCAATGATGATGCCGAGGCCCACGGCGGCTTCGGCGGCAGCATCCGCGATGATAAAGAGTGCAAACACCTGGCCTGCGACGTCACCATAGAGGCGCGAAAAAGCCACGAGGTTGATGTTCACGGCGTTCAGGATCAGCTCGATGGACATGAGCACGACGATAACGTTGCGGCGCGTGACCACTCCGATGACGCCGATGATGAAGAGCGCCAGGCCGAGAAACAGATAATGTTCGATCGAAAGCATCGCGTCCTAGGTCCTCTTCTTGGCCATGACCACGGCGCCAATCATCGCCACCAACAGCAAAACGGAAGCAATCTCAAATGGCAAAAGATACGAAGAAAACAAACTGTGCGCGACCGCTTCGGAATTCATCGGCAATTTGTCCGCCGAAATGGCCTGGGAAACGGGGAGCCCCTGCCCGGGAAGCTTTCCAGTGGACCACAACATCACGCCCACCTGCGCGGCCAATGCCAGCGAAATCAGCAGCGCGACCCACTTTTGGCGGGCGAACTGCATTTGGCGAACGGCAAGGTCGAGATTGACAAGCATGATGACGAAAACGAAGAGCACCATGATGCCGCCGACGTAGAGAATGATTTGAACGATAAACAAAAATTCGGCGCGAAGTTGCAAGAAAATTCCCGCGGTGGCGAGCAGGGCAGTGATGAGAAAAATGGCGCTGTGAACAGCGTTGCGACGCGTCACGGTCAGTATCGCGCTGATCACCGCAAGACCGGCGAAGAAATAGAATATGACGCTATCCAGCATAAGAATCCGAAGCGGCGCGGGCTTGTTCCGTGGCCGCGCTCTTTTGCTCAAGCGACAAAATATACAGCGCGACAATCAGCGCGAGGACAGACGCCGGGATCGTCACCAGCAAGAGCCAGCCGCCCGCCAGATGCAAATACGATCCCACGATCATAGCGATGCCCATTACCAGAACATTGATGATCGACAGCGGTATCAGGAAATGCCAGCCGAGGCGCATGAGCTGGTCGAAGCGGTAGCGCGGGATGGTGAAGCGCAGCCACATGAAGAAATAGAGGTACACACTGACCTTTAGCAGAAACCAGAAGCTGCCGAGAATGCCATCCGCAAATGGCTTAACAGCTGCAGCCAATGAAGGCTTCGCGATGGGAATAAGCAGAGGTGCTACGAGAATGAAAGCCAAGACAAAGCACAATCCTGCCACCGCCAGCATGAACAGCGTTTGCACTTTTGCGGGCTGTTTGGGCGCGCGCATCACGCAGTACACGCCGATCAAGAACATCATAAGCGCCGGGAAAAAATCGAGAAAATTCAGCCAGTGCGTGTTGGGAAACGGGCGCAGCCAGCCGCCGAGAAAGAGAGTCGTCGCAACCGAGGCTACGACGATCATGTTGGTGTATTCGCCGAGGAAATAGAGCGCCCAGCGGAAGCCGCTGTATTCTGTCATGTAGCCAGCGACGAGCTCCGATTCCGCTTCAGGCAAGTCGAAAGGAGCGCGATTGGTTTCGGCGATGGAAGCTACAAGGTAGGTGAAAAACGCAACCGGCGCTAACAGACCGAACCAGATGCCTTGGTCGCGCTGAGCTTCGACGATGGAAGTGACGTTCAGAGTCCCGGCAAACAAAAGCCCGCTTACGAGAGCCATTCCAGCGGCCGTTTCGTAGCTTACGAGTTGGGCTGAACTGCGCAGCGCACCCATCAAAGAATAGTGGCTGTTCGAAGCCCAGCCGCCAAGCACGATGCCGTAGATTCCCATGGCGCTGACGCCGACGACAAAAAGGATTCCAATGTTGATGCCCTTGGCGACTTGAAACGCCGGTCCGATGGCAAGGCCGGCGAGCGAGAGAAGCGCTGCGCCGACGGAAAGAACCGGCGCAAGCCAGAACACCAGCTTGTCCGCATCTTCCGGGATGATGTCTTCTTTGATGAGCAGTTTTACCGCGTCAGCGATGGGCTGAAGCAAACCGTGTGGGCCAACGCGCATGGGCCCGAGGCGCGCTTGCATGTCGGCCATCAGCTTGCGCTCGACAAGCACGATATAGCCGGCAATCAGCGGAAGCACAGCAACAATGACCAGCCCGCACAAGAGCGGCGCCCAGTAGGCTTTCAAGAAATCAAGCGTCGCTTGGATCACGGCTTGCATCGCAGACTTATGTCTCCAAAACTTTGACCGCTATCCCCAAACGCGAAGGTCAGCGGTCCACTTCCCCAAGAACGATGTCGAGCGTTCCAATGATGGCCACCACGTCGGCCACCAGGTGCCCGCGCACCATGCTGTCGAACGATTCGAGATTCACGAACGATGGCGGACGGATGCGAACACGATACGGCTGCACCGTGCCGTCACTCACGACGTAGTAGCCCAGTTCGCCTTTCGGAGCTTCAATCGAGTGATAAACCTCGCCAGGCGGCGGCTTCAGCACTTTTCCGACTTTCGCCATGATTGGGCCGGCCGGAATATTCTCAATGGCTTGCAAACAAATCAGCCGAGATTGCCGCATCTCTTCCATGCGGACCAGATAGCGATCGTACGTGTCGCCCGTAGTGCCCGTGGGAATTTCAAATTTGTACTGGTCGTATGCCGCGTAAGGCATGGCTTTGCGGATGTCCCACTTCACGCCACTGCCGCGCAGAACCGGTCCCGTCGCGCCTAAAGCAATGGCCTCGGCGGGCTTTAGGATTCCGACGCCCTTGGTGCGGCCAAGCCAGATGCGGTTTTGCGTCAACAGATCTTCGTATTGAGTGATGCGCGATTCGAAGGCTTTGCAAAAACGCTCGACGTCTTTCTCCAGCGTGTCGTACGCCTCGTATTGCAAGCCACCGATGCGAAACGCGTGCGTGGTCAGGCGCGCGCCACAATATTTTTCGAAAATCTTCAGAATCTCTTCGCGCTCGCGGAAGCAGTAAAAAACGGGCGTGAGCGCGCCGATGTCCAGCGCGTGCGTCCCCAGCCACAACAGGTGGCTGGCGATACGCTGCAATTCGGTCAAAATAGTCCGAATCACTTTGGCGCGCGGCGGAGCTTCTACCACGAGCAGCTTTTCAACGGCTTCGCAATACCCGAGGCCATTGCTCACCGCCGCGACGTAATCCATGCGGTCCACGTACGGCGCGAACTGCTGGTAAGAGCGGTTTTCGGCGATTTTCTCTACGCCCCGATGCAGATACCCGATCATGCACTCGGAGCCGATCACGCGCTCGCCGTCGAGCTTCAGCTTGACGCGCAAGACGCCATGCGTGGAGGGATGCTGTGGGCCCATGTTGAGGATGAGTTCGTCCGCGCCCAGCAGCGTGTGCGGCTTTTCGCCGGTCTCCGCAATAGTCGACTTCGCCATGTCGTTATTGCCCGCTCTCAATCCCCAAGTTTTCTCTTACCCACGCCGTGTCCTGCTGAATGATGTCGTAATCTTTGCGCAGCGGGTAACCTTGCCAGCCATCCGGCAGAAGGATGCGCTTCAGGTCCGGGTGGCCGCTGAAAACAATGCCAAACATGTCGAAGACTTCGCGCTCAAGCCAATTCGCCGTCGGCCAAACACCGAAGGAGCTTGGCACTTGCTCACCCTCGGCCGCGTGGGTTTTTATCCGCAACCGTTCGTTTTTTGGAAATGAGTACAAGTTGAGTACGATGTCGAAACGTTTCTCGCGCTTGGGCCAATCGACGGCGGTTAGGTCGGAGAGCAAGTCGAATTTTTCCTCGTCTCGCAGGTAAAGAGCAATTTCCGCCAGCCGCCCGCTTTCCACGAGGACAATTGCTTGTTTGCGATCTTCTATGGCTTCCAGAATTCCCGCGCCGAATTTTGCACGCAGCCGCGTAACGAGCTCATTGTTCAAGGGCGTCTGCATGGAAACAGGCGCTTTGGCTGGCGCGGGCGGTTTGGGAGCCGGCGGAGTAGCGCCCTCAGTCTTTGCAGGAAGAGTTACCTGGGGTGATGGGCTTGCTGCGGGCTTTTCACCCGCCGGTTTCGGAGGAGTTTGCTGTTCCTTGGGTTCGTCGGCCATGGACCCTGAGCACTATGGGATGAAGTCAAACTTCGCCGCGATCAGCTTGAATCAACAACTAGTTCCAATCGCAACGACGAGGCTCCGACTGTGCGAGCACTGAAGCCGCGTTTCTAACACACGGCAAAAGCCTAGTCAATCATAAGAACTGGGGGATTCAAGCAAACCGAAGTAGAACCAAAATGAGACTTGCCAATCAAGCCCATTCCAGTGCGCCTTTTTTGTATAGCCAGACATATCCGATCAGCAGGATCCCCAGAAACACAAACATGGACACCAAGGCGAAAAGGCCGAGGTGCGCCGCCACCCAGCCTCGATACAAGATGGCCCACGGGAAGAGGAACATCGTTTCGACGTCGAACACCACAAACAACATTGCGATGATGTAAAAGCGCACGGAATACCGGCCGCGCGAGTCGCCTTCTGGAGGGACGCCGCATTCGTAAGGCTTCAGTTTTGCACCGTAGGAGGTGGAATCGGGACGAATATACTTAGCCAGAACTATCGTGACTGCGGGAAACGCCATCGCCAGCACGGCATAAATCAGAACCGGAAGATATGCGGTCGGCATGAAAACCTCACGCGCAGCATCCTACCACCAAATTCGTTGGAGGGGAGTCTCTTACTTCTCGAAAAGCAGCTCGCCAGCGCGGCTTGTTGCTTTCACGACGGCCTTAATGAGAGTCACGCGAAGCTTGCCTTCTTCGAGTTCGAGAATTCCGTCGATGGTGCAGCCGGCGGGAGTAGTAACGGCGTCTTTCAGCAGAGCAGGATGATCGCCGGTCTCGAGCACCACGCTTGCCGCGCCCTTCATGGTCTGCGCCGCCAGCAGTGTCGCCACATCACGAGGCAAGCCAACCTTTACACCGGCTTCGGCCAGCGATTCGAGAATGATGTAGGCAAAGGCGGGACCACTCGCGGAAAGCCCCGTCACGGCATCCATATTCTTTTCGTCGACGACTACGGTGCGGCCGACCGCATTGAACATCGCTCGCGCCATCTCGAGATGTTCCGCTCCGGCGTGTGCGCCGCGGCAAATTCCGGTCATGCCGCATCCCACAGTGGAAGGCGTATTCGGCATCACGCGCACGACTGGAATTTTCCCCCCGAGACGCTGCTCGATGTAGGTTGTAGGCACGGAAGCGGCCACGGAGATCACCAGCGTCTTGTCGCTCAGCTCCGGGGCGATTTCCTTGAGCACTTCGCCAACGACTTGCGGCTTGACACCCAGCAGCACGATGTCCGCGCCTTGCACGGCCTTGCGATTTTCGGTCGTCACGCTCACGCCGAGTTCCTTGCCGAGCGCTGCCGCCTTTTCTGCGTGCTTCACCGTCGCCGTGACACGTTTGGGCGAAAAAAGCTCCTGCTTCAGGTAGGCTCGCAACAGAATGCCGCCCAGCTTACCGGTTCCCAAGACAGCCAGTTTTTTATCGGATAGTTTTTGCGCCATGATGCAAACATTCTTGACGCGATTCCGCTGCGGGTCAACTGAATCGTGAACGGGCCGGAACAGTGAGGCTAATCGTGGCGTGCGCCGCGCAGCACTTTGACGGCGTGGGGCAGCAGATGGGCTAAAGCATCCAGCGATTCGGTTGCTCCCTTGGGGCTTCCCGGAAGGTTGACGATCAGGGTCTTGCTTCGCACCGCGGCTGCGCCTCGGGAGAGCACCGCCGTTGGCGTATGCTCCAGTCCCTTGCGCCGCATCTCTTCGGAAATGCCGGGAACCATTCGGTCAGCGACGGCCTGCGTCGCTTCCGGCGTATTGTCGCGCGGACCGATTCCAGTGCCTCCAGTGGTGAGGAGCACATCAATGCGGCCGGAATCGGCCAGCTCCCGCAACTGCTCGCGAATGCTAGCGGGATCGTCGGAGACGAGCAGTGCAGAAGTCACTTCCCAACCAAGGCCGCGGCAGGCAGCGACCACGGCTGGGCCGGAAAGATCTTCCCGCTCGCCTTTTGCCACGGTATCGCTGATAGTAAGGACGGCTACACGCATGAGGAAGGAGTTTTTCTGAGTTTCACTGCGTTGCGACAGTGTCGCGGTTGGCTTCATCCATCAGCCGCATCGCTTCCATCAACAGGCCAGTGGTGTTTTTGGTTGTGGTCGTGCGCTTCGAAGCGTTGGCTGCGTTGAAGTCAATCTCAAACTCTCCCGCGGTCCAGAGCACGACTTTATAAACAGCGTCGTCGCCTTCGACGCTGCCGACCTTGGCGTCGCGGCACTGTCCGCTGGAGAAAAACAGTTCGCCCTGCACGCCGCTGTTCTGCACGACGAGCCGGCACGATTTCTGCCCCATCTCCAATGACTGCATCAGGTCGATCATGCTCATTTCTTCGAGTCTTCCCTGAATGACGCCGGGGCGCTTAGCGCGCTTCTGGAGCTTCTCCAGATGCAAGCGATCGATCACCTTTTTTGCGATTCGAACGAGGTCTTTGACCAGGAACGGCTTAACGATGAAATCTTCAACGCCGTCGACCAGCGGCCTGAGGCGCTCTTCAATGTCGGGGCGGCTGGCCATGAACAAAAATGGAATGTGACGCGTGGCTTCGCGGCCGCGCAGTTTTTCAAACAGTTGCCTGCCATCCAGGCCCGGCATTTTGTAATCGCAGAGGATGACGTCGGGAGGAGCGTCGACAACTTTTAGCAGCGCGTCGGCGCCGTCCGTGGAAGCCTCCACCTCACAGAAAGGCTCCAACCCTTTGGTGACGAGGTCGCGTACCAGCGGATTGTCATCCGCCAACAGCAGCTTGACTGTCTTGCTGCCCGCTGTGCTCATCGCGCGCGCCTCTTGCGGTCCACTTTTCGATGGTAATCCCTGCTCTTGCCGCCGGTCTTTTCGGCGAGCACGATGTCCGTGATCTCCATCCCTTTATCGAGGGCTTTGCACATGTCGTAGACCGTGAGGGCCGCGGCGGCGACGGCAACCAAGGCCTCCATTTCGACACCCGTTTGAGCAGCCGTGGTCACCGTGGATCGTACTTCCACGCCATTTTTGCACAGCCGCGCGGTCACATCAATGTGCGTGAGAGGAAGAGGATGACAAAGAGGTATCCACTCGGAAGTCCGCTTTGCGGCGGCAATTCCAGCGATCCGCGCGACCTCAAGCGGGTTCCCCTTAGGATTTTTCAGACGTCGAACAGCCTGTACAACGCGCGGCTTCATCTTTACGAAGCCTTGCGCGACTGCCGTTCGTGTGGTCACTGCTTTTGCTGACACGTCGACCATTTTCACTTCGCCGCCTGCACCATAATGGGACAGTCTTGCCATTCTTGTGGCTATACCAGGTCTTTTCGGAGAAGCACCGAAACCCGTTCGCCGGCATCGATTCTCTCCCTGTCGGCAGGCACAACTAGAAAACAGTTCGCTTTGCCAAGCGCGGCGATATCACCCGATCCCTGCCATTTCAGGGCTTTCACTTCGGGCGCGGCCCCGCGCCACTCGATGCGTGCGGGCAAGAAATGGGCAAGACCCGGCCGCTCGTTCAAAGCCTCCCCAAGTCTCGCCTCCACGAGGGGCAGCGGGCGTGCATCCGCGCCGCCCAGCAGATCGATCGCGGGCACAACGAACAACTCAAATGTCACCATCGTGGACACCGGATTCCCCGGCAACCCGAATACTGGTTTGCCCTGGCATACCGCAAAGACCGCAGGTTTGCCGGGCCGAATCGCGACCGCATCGAACTGAAACTCGGCGGCCAAGGCTTTCAGTACGTTTTCGACAAGATCGTACTTCCCCATCGAAACTCCGCCCGACAGCACGAGCGCGTCTTCTTTCAATCCGCGCTCGATTTTTTCACCCAAATCTTCCACGCGGTCGGCGGCATTACCCAAAGGAACGGGGTCACCCCCTGCGATGCGAACCTGAGCCGCAAGAGAAACGCTATTGCTGTTGCGAATCTGAAACTCGGCCGGCTGCTGATCAATCGGCACAACCTCGTCGCCGGTCGACAAAATCGCCACGCGCGGGCGCTTTGCGCATTGTAGAGTCACGGCGCCGACTTGCGCTGCGAGAGCGAGTTCGGCATAGCCAAGTCGCGCGCCTGACGTCAGGATCGTTTGCCCCGCCGATGCCTCGGTTCCGCGGCGCACGATGTTCTGCCCCTCGCGCGCGGCCCGTTCGAATCGGACGGCATCGTCATTACGCTGCGTGTGCTCGATCATCACCACCGCATCGGCGCCCGGCGGCACCGCCGCCCCGGTCATGATTTGAACGCAAGTCCCCACAGCCAGCGTTTTCGTTACGACATCCCCTGCTTTGATTTCCCCGACGCGCTGCAATTCCGTGCCGGGGGCGACTTCGACAGCGCGCACCGCATACCCATCTCGCGTGGACCGGTCAAACGGCGGGTACTCACGATCCGTTTTGACTTCCTGTGCCAAGACCAATCCCAGCGCGTTCCAAACGCTAACGCCCTCGGTAGCGCGAGGCCCCCGCATTTTTCCAATTTGTTCGATTACCTTCCGGCGAGCTTCTTCGTAACTCAGCATGGGACGGACATCCCGGCATCAAGTTTCAGCAGACTGCTTTCCGTTCTGATTCCTTGGGTCTTTACGTCGTTATTTCGTTACGTCTTTACTTCATTTCCTAAAGCCATCTTGACAGCAGCGTGCCCGACGGCACGATGGTGGCATCCCGCTCCGGCCCAGTCGAAATCATGCCAATCTCGACTTGCAGGAAATCCGAGACGAATCGCAAGTAGTCCAGAGCCGCCTTTGGCAATTTCGTGCCATCCTTGATCCCGTAGGTCGATTCGCCCCATCCCGGCAGAGTCTTGTACTCCGGCGTGACCCGCTCGTACTCTTCCGCCAGCGCGGGCATTTCTTTCAGTGGTGTCCCCTTGTATTTGTAGCCCACGCAAACCTGTATGTCCCGCTGCGTGTCGAACACGTCCAGCTTGGTAATCACCAGTGAATCGATGCCGTTGATCATTTTTGCGTAGCGCAGGACTTGCAAATCGAGCCAGCCGCAGCGCCGTGGGCGTCCCGTCACGGCGCCAAACTCTTTCCCTCGTTCGCGCACTTCCTTGGCTTCCAGGTCCGGCATCTCGGTTGGAAACGGGCCTCCGCCCACGCGCGTGGTATACGCCTTAGACACGCCCAACACGTTTTTGATTTTCGTTGGTGGCACACCGACACCTGTCGCCGCTCCTCCGGAAGTCGCGCTCGAGGAGGTTACAAAGGGATAGGTGCCATGGTCGATGTCGAGCATGGTCCCCTGCGCGCCCTCGAACAACACGGACTTCCCTTCCTCCATCGCGCGATTGATCAATTCGGCCGTGTCGCAGATGTACCCGCGAATCTTCTCGCCCAGCTTCAGCGTCTCTTCCGCGGCCTGCGAAAAGTCGATGTCGGCGCCGTACGCGCCTTTCGCCAGCCGGTTTTTCTCCGCTACTACAAACGCCGCCTTCTTTCGGAACAACTCCGGCTCCAGCAAATCGCACATGCGCAGCCCACGCCGCGCCATCTTGTCTTCGTACGCTGGGCCGATGCCACGAGAAGTCGTGCCAATTTTGTTCGCTCCGCGCGCGCTTTCCGCGGCCCTGTCCAATTCGCGATGATAAGGGAAAATCAAGTGTGCGCGGTTGCTCACGTGCAGCCGGCCTTTTACATCCACGCTTGCCTTCGCCAGTGTTTCTATCTCAGCTACAAGGGCGGCCGGATCCACCACTACTCCCGTGCCGATTACCGCTTGCTGTTTCGGCCGTAAAATCCCGCAGGGAATAAGTTGCAACACGTAGCGGTCTTTTCCGATGATGACAGTGTGGCCGGCATTGTGCCCTCCGGCGACTCGCGCGATGTAATCGAATGACCCGGAAAGATAGTCGACGACCTTTCCTTTGCCCTCATCCCCCCACTGCGCGCCAACCACTACCACCGATTTCATGCAGACCCTCTCCGCATCCACACTACCGCGCTGTCACATTCACTGCACATTGACTTCTTTGGATTTCACCAAGAGACAGCGATTACTTGTTTATCGTAAGCTGGCCCCGCCCTCAACGCAAGCAAGCTGCGCTGTTGGGAAAGCTCAGCGCAAAAGTTGCGATTCTCTTCCTGCCAAGCTTTTCAATCCGCGGTCGAATGTCACGAGCGTAAGTCCTGCAGAGATCGCGAACGCCGTCAAATAGGCATCTGGCCATTGCCTGTGGGCAATGTGTTTTGTCATCGTTAGCCGTCTGAATGTGTCCTGAAATTCCTCATGATCCGGTTCGGGATAGAAAGTGAATCGGTCATCCTTTGCGAATTGATCAAAGGCGTTCCACGCTCCTGCTGGAGTCATGACCTCATCATGCATAACCACCGGATGCGTGAGTAAACGCAGAAACCCCAGTTGTGTGACGTGGCAAAAACCGATCTTGCCATCGCTTGTTGAGGCGAACCACGCGGAAGCTGAAGGATGATGCTGGTGGCCCCGCCATGCCGCAGCCAGCCAAACGTTGATGTCAGGGAAATAGAATTTCATTGATGAGGCGGTTGTCCACACGCTGCCATCCAGGCCGCTTTGAGTCCACGATCGGGAGCTTTACTCGCTTTTTGCTGCGTCGGCTGGCCTTTCGTTCCAGCGAGGCCCGCACGCTGCGCAAGACGAGGCTCTTTACAGAGCAGCCGCGCGTGGCTGCTTCTGATTTTAGCCGCCGGTATAGTGAATCAGGAATATCAACCGTCGTTCGCATGGCTACAAAATTCTACCATATTTATGGCAAAAGGCAATTAGCAACCTTACTTGTTCAGCTGAGCATAGCGAAAACAACTGACTAGGTGATCGTTCACCATGCCGGTGGCTTGCATCAGCGCGTAGCAAATCGTCGACCCCACGAACCGGAATCCGCGCTTCTGCAAATCCTTGCTCAGCGCATCGGACTGCGCGGTCTTAGCTGGCACGCGCTTGTGCGTTTTCCAAGCATTCTGCCGCGGCTGGCCGTCGACAAAGCGCCAGATGTATTTGTCAAAAGATCCAAACTCTTCTTGTACCTTTAGAAAAGCCTTCGCATTTCCGATGGCGGCATCAATCTTTAGCCGGTTTCGAATGATCCCCGGATCGCGCAGTAGCTCTTTCACTTTTTTCTTGTCGTATTTCGCAACTTTCTCCGGGTCAAATCCATCAAAAACTTCGCGGTAGCGCGCCCGCTTTCGCAAAATCGTCTCCCAGCTCAACCCCGCCTGCGCCCCTTCCAGGATCAGGAACTCAAACCATTTCTTCTTATCGTGAACCGGCACTCCCCACTCTTCATCGTGGTAGGACAGGTTCGGCTCATCGTTCGCCCAGTGGCAACGTACCAAGTTTGTCTTGTCGGTCGCTTTCATGAAAGCCTTCGCGCCACATAGGTGCTGATACCGTAAGTTCGCCTTAAGATCTGCGCCGTCTCAATGACCGGCCAGAGCATCCGGTCAATCACCATGGTTGGTGAATAGGCTGCATATTTCAGCGAAGCCATCAGCCCGGAACGCAGTTTGTATTTCGCGCGGAATTCTTTGCTGGTCATCGGCACATCCTTGAATTTGTACTTTCCCCGAAGAAGGCGCGTCCTTAGCATGAATCCGAGCCAATTCTGCGGCGCCATTTTGTAAACATCCCGCCCGTTGTTTTCCCGCTCGAGCACAAACCCCGTCTTTTCGAGATACTGTTGCACCGTTTCTCGCGTGAAGAAATACAGATGTCTCGGGATGTCTTCACAGAACAGGTTCCTCGACGCCGCGCTTTGGAAATTTGTCACCAGAAAGACGAACAGCCCGCCTTTTTTGACCACTTCGGCGGCTTTTTGGAAGTAGGCCATCGGGTCGTGCACGTGTTCCAGCACTGCCCACGCCGTCACTGCATCATATCGGGGTTCATGGACCGGTATCTTGTCAAATTCTTCCGTGTACACCCGAAAATCCCGAATCGGCTCCGAAGTTTCCGAGACCTCTACGCCCTCCACTTCCCATCCTCGCGCCGCCATAAACCGCGGAAAATCCCCATTCGCGCAGCCGACATCGAGCAACCGTTTCGACCCACCACGGCTTTCAATCGCGTTGAGGTAACTCGCCTCGGCACGAAACCGCTGGTCTAGATAGCGATCGTGGCTTTTCGCCGGAAGGTTTTGGAAATACTTAGCGGGATAATATTTCTGAATCTCTTCGATGGTCGGCCGCGGATTCACGAACCCCAACCCGCACCGTTTGCACTCCACGACTTTGAAAAATTCTTCGCGAAAGAAGCGGGAGTCGGGCATCTCATACACAAAAGAATGCTCCCCAGACCCGCACAAGTTGCACGCTACTGTCTCCAAAGTCTTCCCCTGAAGGCCTTGAGTCCGCAACCACGAACCACAACTATGCCATAGCGCCTTAGATGGAGTCCGACGGAAACGGTGAGATCATGCTCTGCGTAACGCGCTATTTCAGGATGGAATGAATAATGATGGTGTTTCCGCCCAACAAGACCGGATCGGAGGCCAGTTCCTCCGTCCAGCGGTCTTTGCGGCGCTCTTTCGGAGTCAGCTTGGCAAGCAACCGGATCAGCGCCACAACAGGCCAGTACAGCCACTGATTTGCTTTTTTGCGGTCACGGTATACACCCTGAATCTCGAATCCATTTTTTTCGAGGTTGTAACGCAGCTCGCTGTACCCAATGGGGTTCGCGTGGACGGCGATTTCATCCATTCCGGCGCAATCATAATGAATCTTGGCCTTCGACTTCTCCGAGAGTGGCTTGAAATGAGACGTGTAACCAAAGAGCAGCCACTTGATCCGCTCTTCGATGTTCAAAATATTCGGGACGCTGATAATCAAATGACCGCCCGGCTTCAGCAGGCGCCGATACTCGCGAAAGGCCTGGGGAACAGAATCGATGTGTTCCAAACCATCGAGCGAAGTGACGTAGTCAAAGCTCCCGGAGTCATAGGGCAAAGTGCCGCCCAGGTCTCCGCGCTTAATCTCCACGCCGTCGAGCCGGAAGATTTCCGTGTACAGATCGCAGCAACGAACATGGAAACCCTCTGCAATCAGATCCTGGGCCAAGGCGCCTTCGCCGGCTGGGCAATCCAAAATCACGCCACGGGGCAAGGGCTTCAATATCTTCAGCACGGTTTCGTGCAAACCGGGCCGCGACATGGCCATCGGTCCGCGCTCTCCAGCGAGCAGCGGAGGGTGGCTCGCCGGCTTCACCGTCCGTGTTGCAGTCCCTCCTGTATCCGCAGTAGCCACTCGCCATCTCCTTCGATTTCATATGGTAACAATAAATCGCGCGTGCCGTACTCGAAGGTAGGCACGCGCGGTTGGGCTTATCTAGGCTGTTTCGTAGTTTCCCTGGCGTGGATTACGGAAGATGCCGATCCAGCGCCTTGGTGATTTGTTCTTTCGGCACTGCGCCGACGATTTGTTCCACCACTTGTCCGTTCTTGAACACCAACAAAGTCGGAATTCCGCGAATGTTGTAGCGCCCCGCGGAGTTCATCGCCTCATCCACGTTCAGTTTCATCACTTTCAACTTGCCTTCGTAATCGTGTGCGATTTCCGCGACCGTGGGCGCCAACATGTGGCAAGGGCGGCACCATTCCGCCCAAAAATCCACCATCACCGGCTTCGAGTTGCTTGCCGTGAGCACTTCCGCTTCAAAATTTCCGTCTGTAACTGCTGCGATTGAACTGTCTGCCATGTTCTTCTATTGGGCGGCTCGCACTTTCCTCGGCCGCCGCTCTCCCCTCTGTGACTTTAATTAGATGTTGCGGCAGGCTTTTGGTTTCTTCCCGCCTGTGCCGTTCCTTGAGCGGTTTTCCCGGTCCCGCGATCGGACGGTGATGCGGTCGCAGCGGCCTTTTCAACGTTCGGCACAATCGGCGCGATGGGACCTAAGCCCCGTGCCGCTCGAGCCGCTTCGTACAGCTTCGTATACTGTGCCGCGGGTGCACTCCAGGAAAAATCCTTGGCCATTCCGTTCAGTTGGATGCGCTTCCAAATCCGCTCATCCATATAATGATGCAACGCCTGCCGCACTGCATACAAGAGCGCTTCGCCGGAATATTCCTGGAACTTGAATCCCGTCCCCGTGCCGTGCTCGACGTCGAACGGCTCGATGCTGTCATCCAGCCCGCCCGTCGCCCTCACAATCGGCACGGTACCATACTTCAGGCTGTACAACTGATTCAACCCGCTCGGCTCGTATCGCGACGGCATCAGGAACATGTCCGCCCCGGCTTCCACTTTATGCGCCAAAACATTGTCGTACGCGATCTTTAAACCCACGCGTCCCGGATATGCTCCCGCCATCGCCCGGAAGAACTCTTCGTATTTCCGCTCGCCCGTCCCCACGACGGCAAGTGCCAAATCTTCGCGCATCAGTTCATGCGCCTTTTCTGCGATCAGATCAAAGCCCTTCTGGTTCACGAAGCGCGAAACGATTCCTATCACCGGCCGGTCCAAGTGCTCCTGGGGCATGCCGAAGGTCTTCAACAGGTCTTGTTTGCAAACTTGCTTCCCGCTTAAATCCTTGGCCGTATATTTTGCGGCGATCAGTTTGTCTTTCGCCGGATCCCACATGCTGTAATCCACGCCGTTCAAGATCCCGATCAGCCGGTCTGCCCTTCCCTTCACCACTCCTTCCAGCCCGTACCCAAATTCCGCGGTTTGAATTTCCTCCGCGTACTTCCGGCTGACGGTGGTCAAATAATCCGCATACACCAACCCACCCTTCAGGAAATTGACTTGGCCGAAGAACTCGATTCCCCCGGGATGAAACAGCGCCGGGGGGAGTCCAACGCGATCCAGCACGTCCCTCGTGAACATCCCCTGGTAGCCCATGTTGTGAATCGCAAACACCACGGGAATGTCTTTCACCAAAGGATCGTCCCCGTACGAAGTCCGCAGAAGCACCGGCACTAACCCGGTCTGCCAGTCGTGACAATGCATCACGTCCGTGGGCCAGATGTGCTTTGTCACCTCAATCGCCGCGCGGCAGAATTCCGCGTAACGCTCCGGGTTGTCCGGATAATCCCCGGCTTTTCCCCCATACAAACCTTCGCGGTCGAAATATGCGGGATCATCTACAAAGAAATAGCGCACGCCATTCAATAGCGTCCCGTCGGAAATCGCCGGAAAGCGCAGCCGCGAGCCGCCCATAGGGACCGTCACGCTCGGCATCACCACGGCCGTCGGCTGCGTCCCGCGATAGCGCGGCAGCACCACCGCGACTTCATGGCCCTGCGCCGCCAGTGCTTTCGGCAGCGACTCCACCACGTCCGCCAAGCCGCCGGTCTTGGAAAACGGCAGCCCTTCCGATGCCACAAACAGGATTCTCATAGATGCCCCGTCACCCGCTGCATGAGCATTTTACGCTACTGGACACACTGTACTCCGTCAAGCTACGCTTTCGCGATTTCACTTCCGTGCTGGAGTCCATCATGCAAAGACGCTCATTCATGAACCTCACTGCGGGCGCTGCGGCGGCTCTGACGCTCAAATCCATCTCCCAAGCCGTTCCACAGGAGCGCAAGACTCCCGCCCCCTATCCCGATGCAGCCATGGAAGTCCTCGACTCGCGCTTCGCCAAATACCGCGTGGGCAACGCCGCTGTTGAGCGCCTCTGGACCGGCGCGCGCTGGGCTGAAGGCCCGGTCTGGTTCGGCGACGGCCGCTACCTTCTCTTCAGCGACATTCCCAACAACCGCATCCTCCGCTGGCTCGAAGACACCGGCGAAGTCTCCGTCTTCCGCAGCCCTTCCAACTACGCCAACGGCAACTATCGCGACCGCCAGGGCCGCCTGCTCACCTGCGAGCACGATTCCCGCCGCCTCACGCGCACCGAATACGATGGCACCATTACGGTGCTCATGGACAGCTATCAAGGCAAAAAACTCAATGCGCCCAACGACCTCGCCGTGCACTCCGACGGCGCCATCTGGTTCAGCGATCCCGGCTACGGCATCCTGTCCAACTACGAAGGCCACAAAGCCGCGTTTGAACTGCCCGCCGTCGTTTATCGCCTCGATCCGAAAACACGCGAAGCCGCCGTCGTCGCCACTGACATGGACAAGCCCAACGGCATCTGCTTCTCTCCCGACGAAAAAAAGTTGTACATCGTCGACACTGGCGCGGTCGAACATCCAGGCAAGCCGCATCCCATTCGCGTCTACGATGTCGAAGATGGCGCGAGGCTGAAGAACGGACGCTTATTCGCAGACCTCTCACCCGGCACGTCCGACGGCATCCGCTGCGACACCGACGGCAACGTCTGGTCCGCCGCCGGCTGGGGCCCGGACGGCTTCAATGGCGTGCACTGCTTCGCGCCCGACGGCAACCTCATCGGCAAGATTCATCTGCCCGAGACCTGCGCGAATCTCTGCTTCGGTGGCGCCAAACACAACCGCCTTTTCATGGCCGCGAGCCAGTCGCTCTACTCGGTCTACACCGACGCCCAAGCCGCCCAAGTGCCGTAGACGAAACGATCAGCAAACGTCATTGAACCGTCAGCGAAAACGTCACACTGTGGCTCACTGCCTGCGCTCCCGTGCCTCCGCTCGCGGTCACCACGACGGCGAAGTTGTTGACGCCTGGAGCTGCGACCACCGTTGATTTGTCCCCGCTGCACGCGCTCATCATCGCCGCCGCTCCCAGCAGCAATGCCAGGCTTGCCAACTGAACGCGGCGACTTTTTCTCGGCCACGCCAACAGCAATGCGCACGTGAGACTCAATCCCACAAGCCCCTGCGCGCCCCTCCGCAAAGCGATCTGCGCCGCTCCCGGCGCCGCTACTTTCGTGAGCGTCACCGTGTCTGTCATGGTGGTCGAACCATCCATATTCAGTGGCGACGGTTGGAAGCTGCAGGTCACAGTCGTTGGCAGTCCCGAACAGGCAAACGAAACCGGTCCGGCGAATCCCAGCCCCGGGCCTGGGCTCAGCAGCAGCTTGGCGCTTGCCGGCGTGGTATTTGTTACCGTCAGATTCCCTGGGTTAACGGCAATCTGAAAGTCCGGATTGCCGACATAAATGATTGCCGCCGGGGAGGTCGAAGCCAAAAAATTCGCATCGCCGGAATACGCCGCAGTAATGCTATTCGCCCCGTTCGACAATAGCGTCGTCGCTTCTGTCGCAAGCTCATTCTTAATCGGCACGGGATTTCCCAGCGCCTTGCCGCCCACCAAGAACTGCACAGTCCCGGTGGGAGAACCCGCCCCATTCTGCGGAAACACGATCGCAAACATCGAGGTTGCAGCGCCCGGCAGCGCCCCAGTCGGCGTTATCAGCACGATATCGGTCGGCGCTTGCGCCACCGCTATGTTCACTGGACCACCGCTGCTGGCTTGGAAGCTCGCGTCACCCGAATAATTCGCCGTGAGCGAGTGGCTCCCCAAGCTCAGCGCACTAAACGGCACAAACGCCTCTCCCCGCACATTCAACGGCACCGTCAGCAGCGTCGAAGTGTTCCCATTCACCGTATCCGAAATCGTCATCGTGCCTGTGGCGTTCCCTTGGTTCGACACGCCTGCCACCACTGCCTGAAGATCCAAAACCGCGCTGTAGGTCGTCGCAATCGTCGGAGGATTTCCGCTCATCGTCGTTCCCGGCACCGTAAATGTCGTGGTGCTTGGCTCCGGACTGACCGTCACCGGCACCGCGTTCGAGTTGCTCGCGGCAAAGGTCGCGTCTCCGCTGTACGCCGCGCTCACCGAGTACGACCCTCCCGGCAGAATGACACTTGCGCTCGACACACTTCCGCCCAACAGGCTGCCGAGATTTAGCGTCGCCGCACTGCCTGGCAGCAGCGCTGCTTCTCCCGTCGGCGTTCCCGTGCCTGACGTCGGAGCCACTGTCACCGTTGCCGTCACCGGCTGGCCATGCGTCACGCTTGCCGGCGTAATCTGCAAATTCGTGCTGCTGCCGCGCAACGAATTCACGGGCCAGCCGCTCGCTAAATTTCCCACATTCACCGAGCCCCATCCCGTCGCCAAATCGTAGCCCGGTCCCGCTGTCGCTCCCGTTTGTCCTGGCACGGTGTTATTGCCTTGCGTGATGTCGTTGAACACGCATTGACTCTGCGGCCCAGGAGCCACAGAGGCATTGCAATTGGCCGCGTTCTGTGCCGCTGCCATCGGATACAACACAAAATTGGCTTGCCCTTGCCGCGAACCCGTTTTCTGCACTACCAGCGTCATCATCGCCGCGAACGTCGGCGCGCCCGCCGACGTTCCCCCCACGATTTCTGCGTTAATCAGTTGCCCGCTTCCATCTGTCAAACAAATTCCATCCTGGCAGACCAGGTATCCGTCATGCCCAGACGCCGCAGCGAGCGAAACATCCGGTAAGTCCCGCTGTTTGTCGTTCGGCACGCCCGGCCCGCTCTGCCAGCTCGGCTTGCCGTAGAGAGTGCTCGCTCCCCCGCTGCTCGCAAATAGGTTAATCGTCCCGCATTGATTCACGTCCCCGCAGCTTTCATTCCACACATCTTCCGGAATATATCCCAGCGCCGACGACTGGTCGGGCCCATTGGTTGGCGACCAATAGGAGCTGTCCGCTCCATTTTCGTTGAACTCGGTTCCGCCCACGGCGATGTTGAAGGGCGTTGACGCCAGTCCACTTACCGCAGGCCCCTGGCTCGCCGGTTTGCCATTGCCGGGCGCGTCGCATCCCGCCGGGCCATTGTCGCCACTGGCTACCACTACTGTGATTCCCTGCGCCGCCGCCTGCCCCCACAAATTATTGAAGAAAGTATTCTCGGCTTGCCCGAGCGAAGCCTCACACTCCCCAAAACTTACGCTCATCACCGGCGCCAGATTGTTGTCCACAATGTATTGCGCCGAGAGGTCCACTCCGTCCGTCGAGTTCGTGGTCGCGGAGATCACAAACTTGATGGTGGCCATCGGCGCAATCGCTCCCGACCACTCCACGTCCAGGTCCGCTTCCGTTTCTTCCGACCCAAACAAATTTCCCGGATTCGGGCCGTCAAGAATGATCTGCGGATCGTTCACCGGCAGTCCGAACGCCAAGCGAAAAATCTGAATATCCGACAGATTGATGTTGGATCGCGCCACAATGGCGAGGCTTTGTCCCGTTCCATCAATTCCGCTTCCATACAGCGCCGACGTGTTGTAAATCTTCGCGAAGTCTCCGGGAGCCAGATAGTGCGCGGGCCCCGACCCGCCGTTAAACGTGAAATCCGGCTGCCACAAGCTGCTCGTTCCGATTCGTGCGGCGCTGCCCAGCACTCGGATCGGAGAGTTTTTCTCAAAGCTGTTTAGAGTGTTGACTCCCGTCACCGCCGGCGCCAGCGCCCCGGGAATCTCCGGATCCGCGGCATTGGCAAAATAGGTTTTCCCATTCACCGCGTACGAGTGGATTGCCGTGTGAAACGTTTCCTTGACCTGCCCCGCTGTGCCGCTAAACTCAATGACCATTCCGCTTTGCGCCACCCGGCTCACCACGAAACCATGCGACTCCAGCCACGCCGATAACTTCTCGATGTCCGCCCTCGCCGCTCCAAATCGTTGTCCAAACTGCGCCGGTGTCAGCCATGCATGAAAATTTGGCGAAGTCCTGTCCTGTTGCGCGGCAATGAATCCCTGCAGCGCGCTTTCGGTTGCTGCATCGCGCTTCAGCACCAGCAGCATCCTCTGCATTGGCAAACTCCGCGCCACTTCCCCCCGGTCATTCGCTGCTGTCGCCAAAGGATGGCGGTTCCCGCTCAGGACTACTCGCTTCGTCTCATCTATGGTTATGGTCCCAATTCGCCCCGCCCCCGTTTGACTTGGCTTCGATTGCTTGGAATTGCCCGTCTCACTCTGCCCGCAAGCGGAATTCGCAAATATCGTGAAGGGTCCTAGAGCAAGAAGTGCAGAGACCGCAAACTTACGCAGTGCCGCAACGTAATCCGAGGAGCCATTTGGAGTGCGGTTTACCCTGAGCTTCGAAGAGCAGCCTTGCTTGCACTGAGCGAAGCGAATGTGCTGCCGCTTTTCTTGGCTGCCGACACAACTCTGCATTGGGCGACGTTCAACGGGTAGGCGGGACATGGTCTTCCTCTTGACTGGGCCGGAGACTCACCGCGTCCCGTTTATATCCGAATTCCCCTCCCCCGCAAAGTCCTTTCCCCGCGTCGCTTCTCCATCATGCACTGCGCACACCGTCATTCCGAGCGAAGCGAGGTGCTCTTCTCCATCGCGCGCTTTTTGCGCGATGAATCCCTCTTTCGTTCCGCCGCTCAAGCGTCATCCCGAGCGCCACGAGGGATCTGCTTTTTCCTCTCTTATTCTTCTCTGCGTCCTCCCTGTCTCTGCGTTTCGTTTCTCCTTTCTCCGCGCCGCCAAACCCACATCCGCCCTTTTCCGACCAACTCTCCCATCATTGGGCCGGCAGCATGTGGACCTACGACCCCCTGCATGGCTCCATCATCACTGTGGGCAACGGTGGCGCCAAGCCAACCCAAGCTGCCTCACCCTCCTCAATAATCAAGGGACCCAGAAATACGAAATAGAACAAACTCTTCAGCCCGGCCAGCAAATGTGGATCGACGTCGGCATGCTCATCCGCGAAGGCATCCCGGACAAAAACGGCAAAACCCTTCCCAGGAAGAGGGCACACCGTGCCACAGAGTTGTTCGGCCACTTGGTTAAGTCCACACTCAGGTGTTGTCACTGAGATTTACGGATCAGGATGACGTCGCTGCTTCGGCTTCCGCGTGTAAGGGCCAGTTGTTTGCCATCATGGGACCAATCGAAATCGAAAATCAGTCCCGACTTGAAGTTTGTCACCTGCTTTGGTGCTCCACCGCTCAACCCTTGTTCCCACACGTTGGACACCCCGTTTTGCGTGACCACGTATTGAATCCCCTTTCCGCTGGGCGCCCAACGGGGAGACCTCTCCTCACGGCCCGACCAGTCAAACTCATGCACCGGTGAACCACCTTCGAGCGGCAGCACTTTCAACAGATCCGGTTTCGACGAATCGGAGGTGAGTGCGATGTAGGCGACCAGCTTACTGTCCGGCGAAATGCTGGCATATTCCTGGTAAATTGCATCATGACTAATTGCTACAGGGGCTGTCCCGCCCGCCACCGCTACTCGCATCGGGGCCAAAGGCCCACCTTGCGTATAGACAGCCCATTTGCCATCCCCGGAACAATTCGGCGAGTACGAGGCGGCATCGTCGGTGAGTTGCAGTTGATTCTTCCCATCAGAGTCCATGCGCCACACATTGATCCTATGATCCCGGTTGCAAGTAAAAAGGATATAGCGGCCATCGCCGCATGCCGACGGACCGTTGTTCCACAGGTCCTTTGGGGCCTTCGCCCTCAACACCACGCGTCCAGTCCCATCCGCATTGATACGTACCAGGTTGTAAGCCTCATCCGCGAAAACGATGGCTCCATCGGGCGTCCAGGAGAACCTATCGAGAAAAATCTCTTTCTCCGTGATTTGCTTGGCTTCAGCGGCATTTCCACCTTTTGCCACCCAAAGGTCCGAAACTTGCGTCGTCGCGACATCAACCATAGTCTCGCCGTCGCGAGTCACGTCGAGCGAGTACGGGCTATAGTCCATTAGATCGTTGGTGATGCGTTGAACGGGGCCCGACGGGAACGGCATGTACCAGAGTTGCCCATGCTCGGGGTAGGAAGTGTTCGTCACCACCAATAAACCCCCACCATCCGGCAACCAGTGGGGACTGCCCAGGTCGGCTGGAGAGGTATAGATTTGACGAAGTGAACGGTCGCTCAGAGACACGCTCCAAAGTACTACTTCCCATTGTTTTTCGACCTCGAACGTTATGAAGGCAATCGTTTTGCCATCGGGTGACCACGCCGGAGCAATTGGATTGTTAAAAGCGCGTCGGGCACACAGCAGCCGTTCGCCCCCGCTCCCGTCCGTTCTGGCGATTAGTAGGTGAACCTCGCCTTTATTCGGGACACCGCGCACGAACGCAAACTGGGTGCCATCGGGCGAGAAGCTGATCGCGGCGTCAATATCGGAAACCACGTGCTGCGGTGTTCCGCCGAGCACCGGCATCTGATAAAGCTCACTGTAAGGGCCGTTTTTCTTGCCGCGAACGAAGTACACATAGTTGCCGTCCGGTGAAAACGACAATGCACGGAATATGACTTCTTCGGGCGGTAGAACCTGCACGTCGCTGCCGGTCGCAACCTGACGAACGTTCAGGCTTCGCTTTTCTCCCTCGATCAGCACATACACCACGTAGCGCCCATCCGGAGAAATGGCTACGCGACTCGCATTTCCCCCGCTGGTCAGCCGCGTAATGCTCATTCCCTGCAGATTCCATTGCGTCTTATTGGCATTTCGCCGGTACAAAGAGATCCCCACCACTAGAATAAGTAGCACCAGTCCCGCCGAGACCAACGCCACCGTGCCCTTGTGTTTCCGCGTTTCACTCGACACGCTTGCACTGCTGGAACTTTGCCTCGATTCGGTGATGACCGGTGCGGAATGCGACGTCTCCGCCCCTGTTGCCCCAGTCCGGCCCGAATCTGTATCGCGTTTCAGCCGCCTCAAATCGCTGCGAATGTCGGCAGCGTGCTGGTATCGCAACTCCCTGTCTTTTTCCAGGCACTTGTTAATGATGTGTTCGAGTTCCGTGGGCAGTTCAGGGTTAAGGCGGACTGGGGCAGTTGGCTCTTTATGCAAAATGGAATCGAACAGTGCCGCCGACGTGTCCCCGCGAAATGGCAGCCTTCCCGTGGCCATCTCGTACAGCACCGCCCCAAAGGAAAACAAGTCCGTCCGCGCATCCACTTCTTTCCCGAGCGCTTGTTCTGGCGACATGTACGCCACTGTCCCCAGCGCTGTGCCCGGGCTCGTTAGCAAATCCTCACTTAATCTATCCACTGTCTGCGTCGGCCCCGCTTCTCCCTCGTCGCCTGCCGACCGTCTCACTTTCGCAAGCCCAAAATCCAGGATCTTGGCGTGGCCACGCTTGGTCACCAGGATATTTGCAGGCTTGATGTCGCGGTGGATGATCCCTTCGCCGTGCGCCGCATCCAGCGCGTCCGTTACGTCTATGGCGATCCGCAGCAGCGACTCCATCTCCAGCGCCCGCCCACGGATCATGTTCCTCAGCGTCTGCCCCTCCAGATACTCCATGGCAATGAAGCCGGCACCATCGTGCTCGCTGATCTCGTAAATTGTGCAGATGTTCGGGTGGTTCAGCGCCGAGGCCGCCTGCGCCTCGCGCTCGAACCGCGCCATCACATGAGGGTCCCCGGCTATTCTGGGAGAAAGAAACTTAAGTGCCGCCAGTCGGTGCAGTTTGGCGTCTTCGGCCTTGTAGACGACACCCATCCCCCCGCCACCAATTCTTTCGATAATTCGATAGTGGCCGAGTGTCTGGCCGATTAAGGAATCACTGACAATGGCCTGGTCCGGCATGGGAGTTTCTCCTGCCCAGGCACCTTTTAAGGATGACAACGGATGCGCACAGATTGCCGTGATGCGCAACACTTAATCGCGTGGCTTTCGACACAAGCACTCGTCGAGAGTGCCTGATTAAAGGTGCCGGTTCAAACGGCCGATGCAACACCCCTCTAATCTGCTCACCTGATAGAGTTTTTCAAAAAGACCTGATCCTTTGGGCTGTACTCGATTAGACCCAGGCAGGGCACTGTTTTTCTTGAATCAACGCTCGCGAACCAATTTAGCCATTGAAACACCTGCAGATATGTCTTCGGGCTAGTGTTGCGTCGACCCATTGAAACCACCGGTCTAATCGCCCATGTGGGCAAGCCGTCGCCATCGCCCGCTCTTAGGGGTGCGCGGGATGCAATCGCCGCAACTTCCAATCAAGAAGGAACAACAGGTTGGGGATCGCTGCAACCACCAAAACGTCGTAGCGGTTCATGTGCACCACCGCAGCGAACGCCGCTAGGAAAAACATGGAGATGAGCGCGGCCGGGAATTCCCATTTCCACGCGGCAAGCATCGCTCCGATGGCCCCGAACAAAAACACCATGCCCACCCATTCGCGTGGCCCGATGGCCCGCAGCGAACCCACAGGCTCGCCAACCACGAAGGCAAAAAACGTGGCTGCAATCAGGATCGCCGCCAGTCGTGCGACCCACCGGAGAATCAGGCTGATCATCGAGGACATAGCGCCTCCTTCATCCCAGCGAACACACTACTTCCGCTTTGCACTAACCTATGCTCAATGGCGTACCTTGTCTGTGTCCTTGATCACCTGCGCCTGGTAACGCTTGCGCACAGTCCCAATACCCCGCTATCCCACTGCATCCAAACAACTTATATTTATCTTGACTAAACTTAATTCATGTGCTATTATTTTTCGTGATTGATCGCCGCCATCCCGCTTGTGCTTGTCACATCCCACTCCCGTAACCGATTTCTCTTCCCCGCAACTCCTTCCAAATGTGCGCTTTCCAAAACCGCCCGTCACCGTGACGCGCTAACCCCTTTATCATCTGCACTTACAAAAACTGCCGGGTGTCACTACCTCGCTATTTTCAGATTCTGTTCTGCGCTACCCGCGAATCCCTCACCTGTAACCGCTATCTCTTTTTATTTTCAACGACTTACGCACTCTTTTGCAACCGAGCCGAAGCCAACTCTTTCCTTTTCAACGCGTTGCGCACTCTTTGGCAAAAACACCGGGGGTGGGGGTGCCTTCTCGCATCCCGATTTTTCTTTTCATGACCTCTTTACCTCCTTGCGTCCTTACTTCATTATTTCCTCGCCTCTCTCCATGGCTCGCCAAAGACTCGGCCAACATTTTCTTGCGGACCTCGACTGGCGCGAACAGATCGCCCGTGCGATTCGCGTCTCGCCTCATTCCACAATGCCCCTCCCTCGGGACGAGCAGCATTGTTGGATCGAAATCGGCTCCGGCCACGGCGAAATGACTCGCCATCTGCTCGCCCAGGGGGATGCCGTTTACGCCATCGAGCTCGATCCCCAACTCATCGCCGGGCTGCGCCGTCTCGCCAAAGAATTCCCGAATCTTACCGTTGTTCCCGGCGACATTCTCAAAACCGATCTCGCCGCGCTCGCCACGGGCCGACGGATGCGCGTCTACGGAAATCTGCCTTACTACATCACTTCGCCGATTCTGCATCATCTCTTCACGTTTGCGCCGCTCATCGACGAAATGCACTTCGTCATGCAAACCGAAGTGGCCCAGCGCCTCGCCGCCTCTCCCGGCACTCGCGATTACGGCTACCTTTCCGTGCTCACGCAGTTTTATTCGCGGCCGGAGCTTGTCTTTGAAATTCCCCGCGAAGCTTTCGCTCCTCCTCCCGAAGTCACTTCCGCTCTCGTTACGCTTCGCCTTCCCGGCGAGCGCGCAAAACTCTCGCTCGCCGGCAAATCCGCGGCCACCGGCGAGACTCCAGCGAAACCAGCGCTGGACGCCGAATCCCGGTTTCTTGAATTTGTGAAATTGTGTTTTTCGCTGAAACGCAAAATGCTGGTAAACAACTTGCGGTCTCTTGCCAAACCGGAAAAAGTTCGCGAGGCTCTCGCCTCTCTCAATCTCCCGGCCGGCTCGCGCGCCGAGCAACTCACTGTCGCTCAACTTGCTAGCCTTCACGCTCTATTGGAAGGTTCCTGACGCGCGCGCAATCCGTTTTTTCAGGCAGAGAAAATGGACTTACATTTCTTTGCGATTGGGCAGCGACAATTTTGGAAATTAGGGAACGGTTTGCGTTTCTTTCTTGACCGCGGCGACCAGCCGGTCCGGATAATCCGACATGATCCCATGGACACCCGCCTCGATCAGCAAGCGCATGTGCGCCGGATGATTCACGGTCCAGCACACGACTGGCAAGTCTCTTTTCCGGGCTTGTTCGAGCAATGCCGGAGTCACGAGGTCTCCCCGCGCGAGCAATTGCCGAGCACCCACTCCCACGGCTTTTTCCGCGGGAGTTTCAAACTGGCCGTCGTAAAGCAATCCAGTCATCAACGTAGGCTCAATCTCGCGCAATCGCAAAACCAGCGCAGCATCGAAAGAAATCGCCACGGCGCGAGCAAGCTCCCCGGAATCGCGCAATGCGCCGATCAGCGCGTGCTCCCCTCCCCAGGACCCGCCCGGCTTCATCTCCAGGTAAAACACCACATCATTTTTTTTCGAAAACTGCAGAATTTCTTCGAGTGTGGGAATTCGCTCGCCAGCAAATTCACTTCCGAACCAGGAGCCGGCATCAAGATTGCGGAGTTGCGCGAGCGTGAGGTCGTGCACGGAACCTTTGCCATTCGTGGTCCGGTTTACAGTGGGGTCGTGAATGGCCACGAAATGCGCGTCGCGCGAGAGCTGCAAATCCGTTTCAATGAAAGTCGCGCCCAGCGCCACCGCCTTGCGAAATGCCGCCAGCGTATTTTCCGGCGCGTGCCCCGAAGCTCCCCGATGACCGATCACCAGCATTGGTCTTGCTCCCCGATCCCAAATACCATGCTAGCACTTCGCGTTCGATGGCGCGGATTTGCTGCGACTTGAATGCGACTTGAAGTAAACGAGCGAAGGAGCGGAATCGCGGAAGCGATGGATTCACCCAGGCGAACTGGCTTTAGCGAAGTGCCATCTACCGCAAGTCGCAGTCTACGCGGCGCCTGCCGCGCCGCTGCGCTGCAATTGCCGCGAGATGCGCCGCGCCGTGTCCTTCAACGCTTCGGCAATCCGCGGCCTGCTGTGTTCGTCCACTTGCGTCACCGTGCCGCTGGCGCCAAGCGCTGCAACGACGTTTCCCAAAGCGTCAAAAACCGGGGCGCCGAGGCAACGCGCGCCGACACTGTTTTCTTCATCGTCCACCGCGTGGCCTTCGTGTTTCACGCGCTCCAGTTCCCCAAACAATTTTGTAAGCGTCGTGATCGTTTTTGGCGTCCGCTTTTTCAAACCTTGGGATTTGATGAGCGCTTCCACTTCGTGTTTTGGCAGCCACGCAAGCAAACATTTGCCCACGCTGGTGGAATGCAAGAACATGCGCCGCCCGACCCAGGTATTCACTTTGAAAAATCCCGGGGCTTCCACCTTTTCGACATATACAGCTTCGCCCTGATCGAGCACCGCGAGGTGCACGGTGAGATGAATCTTTTCGCTGAGCGTGCGCATAAACGGCAGCGCGACATCGGCGATGTCGAGGTTGACCTGAGCGTCGCCACCGAGGCTCAGAATTTTCAGGCCCAGTCGGTAACGTCCGGATTCTTCATCCCGGCGAAGGTAGCCGCGTTTTTCGAGCGTGCGAAGAATGTAGCTCGCGGAACTTTTCGGAATGGCAAGTTTCCGGCTGATTTCCGAATTAGTGAGACCGTCGCGGCGTTGTGCGGCTGCTTCGAGGATATTGAGAGCGCGTTCGACGGCGGTGGCGGGGCTGGAATCCGTGACGGTCATGGGAACTCCTGTAGGAAAAAACAACAGTTCGGATTATAGAATATCTGTTCAAGGAATTGAACAAGGGCTTGTGCGGGAGCAGGAAGGCGCGGTACAAAGTGCAAAGGACAGAACATATGTTCAGTATATTGAACAAGTGGTTTCCTGACGGAGCATCGCCCGAGAGAAAAGGGATGAAAACCTCCGAACAGATGTTCAATAGGTTGAACAGACCGGCCAAAAGCGGAAAACAGGCGGCCATGCTGTGCAAAATTCTCGACAGATTGTCCAAACTTTCGCACGGGTTGCGCGGCCGCTTTATGAGCACCTTCTATGTGATTGAGCGCAGAGGCTTTGGAAGCGCGCTTTCTGCGGCGCTTGGCCTTAGAATTGCCTTCTCCATCCTCCAGCCCTCTTTGATCCGAGTTCGCACGGGAAAGGATTGACGGATACCATGGCCACTGCCACCACCAGGCCGAACCCGGCATTGATGCCGTTGCCGTTTTCGAACCGCATCGTTACGATCAATTCCGCGCCGCTGGAATTTGACCCGGAAAGAGATTTCCCGGAAGGATTTCTGGGTTTTCTGGCGCCCTTGCATGCTGCGCTGACGCTGCGGCAGCGGGCGCTTGTGGCGCGGCGGGAATTTGCGCTGGCCGAAGCCCATGCCGGAAAAGTCCCTTCGTATTTGCCGCCTTCGGTGGCGACGACAAATTCCTGGCGGATCGAATTGCCGGCGTGGTGCGCCGACCAGCGGAATCAGATGACCGGCCCGGCGGATGACGCAGAACTCGTAGTCAAGATGCTGAACTCCGGAGCGCCGGGAGTGATGCTGGACCTGGAAGATTCCACGGCCAACACCTGGGAGCACAACGAGCTGGGCATCAAGAACATTTTGGAAGCGCTCACGGGCCGGCTTACCTACTTCGACAAAAAGCGGAACAAGACCGTTGCGATCAATCCGAGCACGACAGTGATTTTCACGCGGCCACGCGGACTGCACCTTCACCAAGCGGGAATTTTGCCGGGGGAATTGCTCCCAGCTTCGCTCTTCGACGTCGCGATGGTCGCCTACCAGGTGGATTTCAACGCGCTGAAGCATCCGCTGTGCATTTACATTTCGAAGACGGAGTCGGCGGACGAAGCGCTGTGGTGGCGCGATCTGTTCCAGATGATCGCGCGATTGAAGGGCCTTCCGAAAGACGCCATCAAGTGCATGGCGCTGGTGGAATCGCATCCGCTGGCGTTTCAAATGGAAGAGTTCGCCTGGATTCTGCGCGACCATATCGTCGGCTTAAACCTGGGCCGCTGGGATTACATGGCCAGCCTGATCCATTTCAATCTCGAGAATCCGGAATGGGTGCTGCCGGACCGCAACACAATTCCGCACAACGTTGCGTTCTTCCAGAATCTGCGCAACTTGATTCCGGAGATTTGCCACAAGCACGGGATGCTGGCGATCGGCGGGATGACGGCGCTTTATCCAAGCCGCGAAGACGCGGAATTGAACGCGCGCGCTTTGAAAGTTTTGGCCGAGGACAAGAAGAACGAAGCGAATTCGCTGATGGACGGCGCCTGGACCGGTCATCCCGACCAGAATGAAATCGCGGTCAGCCAGTTCCCTGTTCCCAATCAGTTGAAGGCGCGGCCAATCGACACCAATTCGCATCCGGATTTGCGACCGTTGCCCACGGGAGTGGGCAAGCGCACGCTCGCCGGAACGCGAGCCGCGATCCGCACCGTGATCCGTTACCGCAACGGCGTGCTGAACGGAAAAGGCGCGAGTCTGCTCGATGGTTACATGGAAGATCTCGCAACCGACCGCATTTACCGGTTGATGATCGCGCAGCGGATGAGGCACTCGAGCAAAGTCGAGATTCTCGACGAAAGCGGGATCCCGGTGCTGCATACGCCGGAATTAATCCGCGACCTTTTCGATGAAGAACTTGACCGCCTGCTGCGCGAGACGGCAAAGGACAGTGATCCAAACGTGGCGGCGACGTTGCGCGAGGCGCGCGGCATCAGCGAAGAGATGATTCGGCGGGGCGAATTCAATCCCGCTTGACGGATTTCAGTTTGGGTTTCGGTTTGCGAAGCAGTTTGGATTTTAGTTCCTAGCAACCGAGTTTCACCTCAGCAGGGGCGAAAACACGTTCGTCCGTGGTGCGGTGAGGTGTTTTCAAATCGCAGTGGCAGCAGTTAGAAAAAATAAAAAGGCAAGGAGAAAGAAATGTCAGGACATGGAACCAGCGGGACGAACGGCAACGGAAGTAAGTATCACTCGCACACGCCCTGGACGTCAGACCCCCGCTGGGCGGGCATCCGGCGCCCCTATTCCTACTCGGACGTGCTGCGGCTGCGCGGCTCGATTCAGATCGAGTACACGCTGGCGCGGCTGGGCGCGGAGCGGCTCTGGGATTTGATGCAGGCGGAGCCTTACGTTCCAGCGCTGGGCGCGATTACGGGAAATCAAGCAATCGAGATGGTGCAGGCCGGATTGAAAGCGATTTATGGCAGCGGCTGGCAAGTGGCGGCGGACAACAACACGGCGGGCGACGTTTATCCCGACCAGTCGCTGTATCCGTGCGATTCCGCACCGAACCTGGTGAAGCGGATTAATCGAGCGCTGCTGCGCTCTGACCAGATCGAATCGGCGGAGGGCAAGCACTCCGGCACATATTGGTTTGCGCCAATCGTGGCGGACGCGGAAGCCGGCTTTGGCGGCTCGCTCAACGCCTACGAATTGATGAAGGCGATGATCGAAGCAGGCGCGGCCGGCGTGCACTTCGAGGACCAGCTATCCTCGGCCAAGAAGTGCGGGCACATGGGCGGCAAAGTGGTTGTGCCAACACGCGAGTTCATCGAAAAACTGGTGGCGGCACGGTTGGCTGCGGATGTTTGCGGCGTTCCGACGATTTTGATTGCGCGCACCGACGCCAATTCCGCGGGCCTGCTGCTTTCCGATGCGGATCCTCATGACCGCAAATTCATCTATGGCGAGCGCACTCCGGAAGGCTTCTATCAATACCACGGCGGAATTGATGCGGCCATCGCACGCGGCCTGTCCTACGCGCCGTATGCAGACATGCTGTGGTGCGAGACGTCCACGCCGGATTTGGCCGAAGCTCGGAAATTCGCCGAAGCCATTCATGCAAAATTCCCTGGCAAGCTGCTGGCGTACAACTGCTCGCCTTCATTTAACTGGAAGAAGAAGCTCGACGACGTAACAATCGCGAACTTCCAGCAGGAACTCGGCAAAATGGGCTACAAGTTCCAGTTCGTGACGCTCGCGGGCTTCCACTCGCTGAATATGTCGATGTTCAATCTGGCGCGCGGCTACTCACACTCTGGCATGACCGCCTACTCCAAGTTGCAGCAAGAAGAGTTCGCGGCTCAGGAACTTGGCTACCGCGCGGTGACGCACCAACGCTTTGTCGGGACCGGCTACTTCGACGAAATCGTGCAAGTGGTTTCGAGCGGCAATACGTCGACGATGGCTCTTGCCGGATCGACGGAAACAGAACAGTTCGACACCGTGATTCCGCACGAATCTGCCGAAGGGCAAACAGCCGAAGCCCACGCTTGAGCGACAGTCTTTTCAAAACTGCCATCTATGCGGCGGGGTCTAGACCCCGCCTCCTTTTGTTGCGCCGCTGCGTGTCGGATCTGCTCCGACTCGCAGGGTCAATGGCTGCCGAAGTCACTAACTCTTATCGGAATCTTAGTCCTTACAAACGCAACGAGTTCCGCGAATTTGCTTTGCTCCATGACGCGCTTGGGAAAGATATATTGCACCATCCCGGAAGTGAGCACCAATTGGGTTTTGCTTTCCGAATACTCGCTAAACGCCTTCCATAGGAGCACGCTCTCGCTGGTGTTAGTGCACAGCTTCCTTCCCTCTTCTCCAATTTCGACCTGACAAGGCTTGAATGCGTGAGTCCGGAAATATGACTTATAAAATCGATCTGGCTTGTAGTACCAAGGCACAATCACCAACAAAACTGCGAGGGGCAGGACTCCCAGAAGGAATGCAGCCAAGAACCCGGGTACGTCCTTTACGACAAGGGGCACTCCAAGGAGTGCCGCCACCAGCATCGATCCGACCGCCATCAGGATCCTGCGTATCAATTTTGCCGAGCGGGGCTCTCTCATCCTTACAGTCTCGAGAAAATCCTCAAGGTTCAGTTGAAACTCCAAGCGCAAGAGTGTTTTGCCAAGTTCCATTTTGGGAAGCACTCCAGGGGTAGTGCAGAGCACTAAACTTGAAAACGTCGAGATTCAGCTAATTTAAACCGCAATGAGAAATTCACGCCATTGTTTTAAGCACGGGATTGGTGATCGTGGCGCCCCAGTCAGCGGGGTTGACGTCTTTGGCGTGCTGCGAGAAGAGCCAGTGGTGGCCGTCGAGATCCTCGACGCCGTATTGCCTTTCGCCGTAGCAAGTTTCGTGGAGTTCCTCGACGATTTTGGCCCCTTCCGATTTCGCCCGGCGAAAATGGGCATCCACATCTTCGACAAACACGGTTAGGGATTGTGTGTACGTGCCGATTTTTGCCGGTGTGCTGCCGTCTCGATGCGTACCCCTCACCATGATGTAGGCGTTGCCAAGACACATCTGCGCGCCGTCAACCGTCCCGCCAGTGTTGCCGTAGCGATAATTCTCGCGGAAACCAAACACTCTGGTCAGCCAAGCGATGGCCTGCCGCACATCTTGATAGATGACGTGGGGGAGCAATATGTCGGCGGGGACGGAGCGGTTTTTTAGCATCAGCTCACGCTGGGAAAATTCGGTAGCGAGACATGACTTCGCGCGTCAGTTCAGGATGAGAGGCCGGTCAGCAGTGTGCCATCGGCGAGGAGGCCATCCCGCCGCGACTCGGCAACGTTGGCCGGGAGCGCGTAGCTGACGCTGGCAGAATTCTTCATCACGGCAGCGAAGGCGGTCTGGAACGCATCCATTTCCTGTTGCGTGCCGACCGTGATGCGCAGATGGGTTGGCCAAACGGGCCAGATGCGCCCGATAAACACTTTTTGCGCGGCCAGCGCGTCGATGACCTGCTTGGCGGGGCGCTTCCCATCCAGCATGAAGAAGTTGGCTTGCGAAGGCGTGAAGGAATAGCCCTGGCTCTTCAACCAATCAAACGTCTTCTCGCGAATTTGCGTGTTAATACTCTTGCGGTCCGGCACCAATTGCTGGTGCCTGAGGCTGGCCGCCGCCGCAACCAGCGCGGTGACCGGCATCGCGCTTCCGCCGCCCTGCGGGATCAATTTTTGGAGTAACTCCGGCCGCGCGATGGCTGCGCCACAGCGCAGGCCGGCCATGCCGTAAATTTTTGAGAAGGTGCGCAGGACGATGACGTCTTTGTCTGCGTTGACCAGATCCAGAGCGGTGGTCGCGTCCGAGAAATGAATGTAGGCTTCGTCGACGAGCACGACAGAGTCCTTCGGCTTCTTGGCGACTAATTCTTCAATGTCGGAGTGCGGTGTGACCGTGCCAGTGGGGTTGTTCGGCGTACAAACATAAAAAAGGCCGGCATCGGGAGCGGCAGAAAGCATCGCCGATATGTCGTGCCCGAACGACTTGGTGAGCGCAGTCTTAACGACACGCGCGCCTGAAAACTTCGAGGCGTTCATTCCCGATTCATAGCCGGGATCGGCGGTGACGTAGCTGCGGGTGGGCGATGTGAACGCCAGCACCGAAAAATGGAGCGGCTCGCTCGAGCCGGGAAAAACCGCGACATATTCAGGCTTCACGCCCAAAGTCTGTGCAAGCAATTTCGTAAGTTCTTCCTTGAGCCACCAGCAGTAGCGGCCACCCTGCGGGATGATCTCAGTGAGGGCTTTTCTAGCCTCATAACAAGGGCCGAGAGGATTTTCGTTGGCATTGATAACTACGGAGCCGGGAGGAAAATGCTGAAAATCACGGTCAACGGCCGCAGCCGCGAGCATGGGCTCGTTGACAATATGGAAGGCGGACGCGGCCGCAGCAGCGGCAGACCACTGCAAAAACGAGCGGCGGGAACCTTTCAACAGGCTGTCGTTGGCGCTCATAAGAGCCTCCTAAAACGGCGCGAATGGCCGAGGAAAACGCGCAAGGGCCACTTGGAGTGGTAGCACGAAAAGGCGGCAGGTTCAACATGGAAAAAAGCGATTGCGGCAATCGGATTTACTCGTGGCCGCCGCCGAGTTCGCGGACGATGCCGCCGACGAAATTCTTCGCGTCGCCAAAAAGCATGAGGGTTTTGTCGAGATAGTAGAGCGGGTTATCGATGCCAGCGAAACCCGCGGCCATGCTGCGCTTGATGACCATAACGGTGCGGGCTTTGTCGACATCGAGAATGGGCATGCCGAAAATGGGGCTGGAATGATCGGTGCGCGCGGCGGGATTGGTGACGTCATTCGCGCCGATGACAAGCGCGACGTCGGTTTGAGGGAAGTCGCCGTTGATCTCGTCCATTTCGAGAAGTTTGTCGTAGGGAATGTCGGCTTCGGCGAGGAGCACGTTCATGTGGCCTGGCATGCGGCCGGCGACTGGATGTATGCCGAATTTGACGTCAATGCCTCGTTTGGTGAGGGCGTCGTAAAGTTCGCGGACTTTGTGCTGCGCTTGCGCAACGGCCATGCCGTAGCCAGGAACGATGACAACTTTGTTCGCAGCGGCAAGGATGCCAGCAGCTTCGTCCGGAGTAGCGCTGCGCACGGCGCGGGCTTCCTTGGCGCCTGCGGCCGCCGTCTGTTCCTGGCCAAACGCGCCGAACAGCACGTTGGAGAACGACCGGTTCATCGCCTTGGACATATTGACCGAAAGGATGAAGCCGGAAGCGCCGTCGAGCGCGCCCGCGATGATGAGCAGCTTGCTTTCAAGCACGAAGCCCATGGCCGCAGCGGAAAGGCCGGCGTAAGAGTTCAAGAGCGAGATGACCGTGGGCATGTCCGCGCCGCCGATGGGGATAATCATCATCACGCCGAACACCAGCGGGATGCCGACGATTAGGGGAAAGAGCTGCGTCTTTTCGGGATGAGCGACGAGCACGCCTGCGACGATGATGGCTACGCCGAGCAGACCCAGATTCACGAAGTTCTGTCCTTTATAGGTGATCGGCCGCTGCGGAAGCACTTCCTGCAGTTTGCCCGCAGCCATCAAGCTGCCGGTGAATGTGAGTGAGCCGAGGATCACTTCCATCGAGAGCACGCCCATCATGAACGGCGGAACGTCGGGCGCTCGAAGATAAAATTCGGCGGTGCCAACCAGCGTCACGCAAAGCGCGCCGAACGCGTGGCTGAGCGCGGTTCGCTGCGGCACAGCGGTCATGGCCACTTCGCCGAGCGGCACGCCGATAATCGTTCCGAGCACAAGGGCGATCAGGATCCATTTGTATTCGACGATGCCGTGGTGCAGCAGCGTGCCGACGACAGCCAGCAGCATGCCAATTTCGCCAGCGAAGACGCCGCGGCGCGCAGTGGCCGGCGAACTCAGCCATTTCAACGAAAGAATGAAGAGCGCTGTGGCGATGAGATACGTGATTTCGATGATGTGTTCGATGGCTGGAGTGCTGATCATGGCTTCTTCGGCCCGCTGGCCTTGAACATGCGGAGCATGCGGTCGGTGATGAGGAAGCCGCCGACGATGTTGCTGGTGGCGGCAACGATAGCGATAGTGCCGAGGATTTTAGCGAGCAGCGCGCCGTGCGGATGAAATTCGCCTGCGAGAATGATTGCGCCTACGACCGCGATGGCATCGAGCGCGTTGGTCAACGACATCAGCGGAGTGTGTAGGAGAGGGGAAACGCGGCGGATCACTTCAAATCCGATGAATGCAGCCAGCATGAACACGTAGAGGCTGGTGAGCAGGTCCAGCTTCATGACTTCGCGACCTCCTTGGTAGCAGCGGGCAGAGCCGGAAGATTGAAGAATTCCCGAACACGAGCGTTGGTCACTTCGCCGCCGTGCGTCACCAGCGTCTCGCGCAGAATCTCGTCGTCGAGGTTGAGGTTGAGCTTGCCGTCTTTCACCAGCAACAACAGGAAAGCGGAGAGGTTGCGCGCGTACATCTGGCTAGCATGATAGGGAACCGTGCTGGCGAGATTGATTCCCCCGATGATGGTGACGCCGTGTTCAAAGACAGTCTCACCGGGTTTCGTGAGTTCGCAATTCCCACCGCGCTCGCTGGCAAGATCGACGATGACCGAACCCGGCGCCATGCTCGCGACCATTTCCTTGGTGACGAGGATCGGCGGCTTTTTCCCTGGAACGACGGCCGCACTGATGACCACGTCGCTGTCAGCGACGGCTTTGCCAAGAAGTTCCCGCTGGCGTTGATAAAAGGATTCATCTTGCGCGCGTGCGTATCCTCGGGCGTCCTGCGCATCTTTGGCTTCGATGGGAAGCTCGACGAAACGGCCGCCGAGGCTTTGCACTTGTTCTTTCGCGGCGGGGCGAAGATCGTAGGCGGAAGCTACGGCGCCAAGCCGGCGGGCAGTTGCGATGGCCTGCAGGCCAGCGACACCGGCGCCAATAATCAGAACTCGCGCAGGAGTGATTGTTCCCGCGGCCGTGGTCAGCATGGGGAAAATACGCGGCAGCGTATCCGCGGCGAGCACCACCGCTTTGTAGCCGCAAATCGTGGCCATCGAAGAGAGCGCGTCCATGCTCTGCGCGCGCGTCGTTCGCGGCATCAATTCCACGGAAAAGGAAGTAACACCCTTCGAAGCGATTTCCTGAATGGTTTCCAGGGAGCCAAGGGGACGCAAAAAGCCGACGAGCACTTGCCCGCGGCGGTAGAGCGGAACATCTAATTTGCCGGTCTTGTCGTTCGAGCCGTGGCAAAGAAGCTGCACGATGATGTCGGCAGTCCCAAAAACTTCCGAACGGCTAGGAAGTACCTTCGCGCCTTTGGCGGCGTATTCCGCATCGGGATAGCCCGCTCCAGCGCCAGCTCCCGCTTCGACGATCACTTCCATGCCTGCCTTCGCCAAACTTGTGATCGCTCCGGGAACTAGCGCTACGCGGCGCTCTCCCGGGAAGGATTCTCGCGGAACACCCACAATCATGAAGTTCCCTCCGCTACCAAAAAACTATTCTGCCGATGGAAATCGCGCACAAACCACGAGAGGCGCCCAAGCGAGTTCAAGAAGAGGTCAACCCCAGCGCACCAAGCACCCCAAAGCATACACTTTCTGGCGGCGTTTCTGTAGGCCCGCCTATAGTCTGTCGCGAGCATTGCGACTCGGGATTAGCTTTCTATATGGGCGGTCCATTATGCCACGGTGACGCAGGTCACCATTGTGCGTGAACCTCTGAGCCCCCTCAGAATTTAGCGCACTGAGATATACTTGCGCATGCGCTTGCGGAACCGCCATGAGAAGTTAATCCCAGCTATTCTTGCTTGCGGTTTCCTTTCCTATGCACTGTGCGCTCAGGACCTCGGCCTAAAGAAGGATATAGCCACCTGGCGGGCCGAACATGCCGCGGATCTTTTGAAGCCTGACGGTTGGCTTTCGCTTGTCGGTCTAGAGTGGTTGCAACCCGGTGACAATTCTGTGGGCTCCGCTTCCGACAACAAAATCCGGCTAACCAGCGGGCCAGCGCATCTTGCGGCGCTTCATCTGGAGGGTGAAAGCGTAACGCTGAATCCTCCCACAGGCGGATTTCCGCAAGATTTTCTCGTCGCTGGCGCCCCGGCAAAATCGCAAAGACTTCGCGCGGAACCCAACAATGACAAGGTTGCTCCTCGCATGACCATCGGCACACTCAACATGTATGTGATCCGGCGGGAGACTCGGTTCGCGCTGCGCATCAAGGATTCGAAATCGCCGTCGATTGTTGGTTTTCATGGTCTCAAGTGGTATCCGCCGGACGAAAATTATCGCGTGACGGCCAAATGGATTCCCTATTCGCCGTATAAGACCATCACGCTCGCTACTTTAGTTGGCACGAACTATGAGCAGCCCGTTCCTGGCGCGGCGGAATTTATTCTAAACGGCAAGTCCTTCCGTCTTGAGCCGGTGCTCGAAGATCCAGCGGTAGCGAAGCTGTTCTTCATCCTTCGTGACACGACCAGCACCACCACGACCTATGGAGCTTGCCGGTTTCTCTACACCGGTTTTCCCACCAATGGACTCGAGAAGCCTGGGGTACTCGTGCTGGATTTCAACCGCTTGGAAAACCCGCCCTGCGCTTACACTCCGTTTTCCACCTGCCCCCTGCCGCCGCCGGGGAATCGGCTTCCGATTCCGCTACCGGTCGGCGAGCAGCGCTATCACGACTGACTTTTCGTTCTCTTCTGAGCCCCGGTTGTCTGTTTTGAAAAAAGAGTCCGGCTATTGGAAAATAGAAGTGAATTGCGAAAAATGAATTCTGCGAACTCCAATCTGCAAGGATCGGACAACGATTCGTCGGCCCGCAAGAAGCTTATCGCCCTGCGACTGGCGCTTCTTCGAGTGCACAAAACGCTCCTCGAGATGGAGCGCCGCGAATATGAGCGGGAGCACGGCAAGGTGAACTCCGGCGAACTGTTTCGGCTCGTAGTAGACCACGCGCAATTCGCGTGGCTGCACAACATCTCGGAGTTTGTCGTGCGCATTGACGAAACTCTCGCGGCTAAGGAGCCAGTGACTCCCGAATACACGAGCGTGGCGTTTTCCCTGGCGCGAAAAATGTTTGTCCCCACGGAATCCGGCGATGCGTTCCAAAAGAAATACTTCGATGCCATCCAGCATGATCCTAGGGTCGTAATGGAACACGCCGAACTTGCGCGGCTTTTCAACAACGAGCCGCCGGATACTTCAGCGGTTTGACTTCGCCGGGATGAGCCATGGAACTGAACCTGGACAACATCGCCGTAAAGCATCACGAGCAAGCGCAACGTTTCGAAGCCGAAATTGGCAATATGCGAGCGCTCGTCACCTACCGCCGCACACCGGGCCGCATCACGTTTCTCCACACGGAAGTCCCATCGCCGCTGGAAGGCCAAGGCTTGGCCGCCAAGCTGGTACGTACGGCTTTGGACTTCGCACGCGCCCAGCACCTTCAAGTCGTTCCCCTCTGCCCGTATGTTTCGAGTTTTATCCGGAAAAACAGCGAGTATCAGGATCTAGTTCCTACAGACCAATTGCAGAAGATCGTTTCGCGCTGAAGTCTCGTCCATGTCTTCGACCAAAGCCGCTCAGTCCCGTCCGCCAACAAAACTGTCCATCCGCCGCCTTCGGCGCAGCGAACTGCCTGCGAACACCATTGAACTTGCGCGTTTTCTGATTGGCAAAATCGTGGTTCACGATCTTTCCAAAGGCCGGCTGAGCGGACGAATCGTCGAAACAGAGGCCTATCCACCGGGCGATCCAGCCGGGCATCATTTTCGCGGGCCCACTCCGCGCATCCGCTCGATGTACCACGCACCGGGCCATGCCTACGTTTTCTTCAACTACGGCGCACATTTCATGCTGAACGTCGTGAGTGAACTCGAGGGCACGGCGTCGGCAATTCTGATTCGCGCGATCGAGCCACTCGAGGGCATCGAGCTCATGAAGAAACATCGCAAAACCGATAAACTGCTCGATCTCACGCGTGGCCCGGGTCGCCTGGCTGCTGCACTGAGAATTGATCGGCGCCACGACGGCGTGGATCTGTGCGCCGACGAATCCCTCTGGCTCGGGGCTTCGAATTATCCAGTCGGGGCGATTGGCACTTCCGTCCGGATCGGAATCACGCATGCCGCTGAAAAACCACTGCGCTTTTATGAACGCGGGAATCCGTTTGTCAGCGGGCCCAAGCGCCTGTTGCATCCAGGTCAGTGAAGACAAGACCGTTTCTTCCAAGAAGCACTGAGCGGAGGAGTATCCGCACTTCGGTTCAAATTGAACTGAACCCTTTTACAACGAGTGCGCTGCGTTCCTCATTCCAAGGTCAGAACTTTCTCGGAGGGCTGGGCTTCCGCTTGCGGCCCCGCAATGTACGGCTTCAGCACTTCGTCCAATTCCTGCGGCCGCAGTGGCTTTGTGAGATATCCATCCATCCCCGCCGCGAGGCATTTCTCGCGGTCCCCTTTCATCGCATGGGCGGTTAGAGCCACGATCGGCAAATGACGGCCATCCGTTTTTTCCTTTTGGCGGATTGCCGCGGTCGCTTCAAAGCCGTCCATCTCCGGCATCTGCATGTCCATCAGAACCAGATCGAAAGTCTCCCTAGCAAGCGCCTCAAGTGCCTCGCGCCCGTTTGCGGCTACCACCACGTGATGCCCCCGCTTCTCCAGCAGCCGCGTAGTGAGCCGCTGATTCACAAGATTGTCTTCTGCCAATAGGATGCGCAGTGAAGTTCTTGCCTCCATGGCTCCTTGCAACGAATACCGCGTGATGAGGGGGATCGCTCCCGTTTGTTGCGGCGCTCCCAACACTCGAACGATTGCTTCCCGCAACTCGGACTGCCGGATCGGTTTCAGGAGATATGCCGCCACATCAAGTTCTTGGCAGCGCAGAGCGTCACCCCGGTGGCCGGCGGAAGTGAGCATCATAATCGTCGCTGCAGAAAATGCTGGCAACTTGCGAATAGCTTGAATGAGAGAGAAGCCGTCCATACTCGGCATGTGGCAGTCCGTCAGAATCAATTGAAATGGTTTTCGAGACGCAAGTGCAGGGGACATTCGTCCCAATGCTTCTACCCCGCTGCTAGCCAAGGTGGGAACCATCTGCCAGTGTTTTAGCATCCCTTCAAGGATTCGCCGGCTGGTGTGGTTATCGTCAACCACCAAAACTCTCACTCCGCGCAGGATTTCCGGCGGCGCGGGTGAGCCCGCCTTGATTGCACTCGCGTCCGCAGCATCGAAGTGCGCCGTGAAGTGGAACTGGCTGCCCTTCCCTTCCTCGCTATCCACCCACATCACTCCGCCCATCATCGCCGCCAGCCGCGCCGAGATGGTTCCTCCGTATTTTCTGGTTGTCGAGCTGTCTGCTTGGGTGAATGGCGCGAAGATCGATTCGCGCTTGCCCTCCGGGATGCCGATGCCGGTGTCGGCAACCGTGAATTTCAACAGGCAATCCCGGCCTTCCCGCGAGTCAACGCAGACTCTGACCGCTACTTCTCCCTGGCTCGTGAATTTGATGGCGTTGCCCACCAGGTTTAAAAGTACCTGGCGCAACCGCGAGGGATCGCCTTTGAGCACTTCGGGAACTTCCGGTGCGATCTCGCCGAGAAGCTCCAGTCCCTTCTCATCGGCCCGCAGTGCCATGGTTTTCAGCGCCGATTCCAGCGATTCGCGAAGATTGAAATCGATGTTTTCGAGGTCGATCCTTCCGGCCTCGATCTTTGAGAAGTCGAGGATGTCATTGATCACGGTCAGCAGCGAGTCGGCGGACATCTTTACGGTCTCGAGGTACTCGCGCTGCTCTGGAGTCAAATGAGTTTCCAGTGTAAGGTCCGTCATACCGATCACCCCATTGAGAGGAGTGCGGATTTCGTGGCTCATGTTGGCGAGGAATTCGCTCTTGGCGCGGTTGGCGGACTCGGCCGCTTCTTTCGCCTTTTTCAGTCGCTTCTCGACCTCGTACCGCTCTGTAACATCCTCAACTACACCTACATATCCAGCGAACCCATGTTCCCTGTTCAGGAGCGGCACCGATTTGACTTCGACCTGGCGTTCCACTTGTTGCGGGGTAAGAAGCCTGTAGTTCACCTGATACGGCCGTCTTTGTTCAATCGCCTCTTCTCTCAGTTTCATCACTTGCGGCAGGTCCTCGGGGTGGATGGCTGATTTCCATCCCATTCCGCGGAGCTCTTCGTTCGACAGCCCGAACATTTCTACGAGCTTGCTGTTGGTGTAGGTCGAACGCCCGTTCTTGTCCGCGCGGTAAATTCCGACGGGAGCAGCGGCACTCAAAGTTCGGAATAGCTCTTCACTCTCTAGCAAGGCCTTTTGGGCTTCCAGCCGCTTGGTAATGTCCTGGTATACCACCAGCAAGCCATTCTCACCGTTCGCCAGGGCCAAGGGCACAGCATCAACTTCTACGTCGATCAGTTTTCCGTCCTTTCTTCTCCGCTTTTCAATCAAGCTATGAACGGCTTCCCGCGCGAATGCTCGCAAGCGCTGCTGGAATTCAGCCTCGCTCATGTCAAGCGGATACAACAGTTCGTTTGCAAACTTCCCGATGGCTTCCCCCCGGGTGTATCCAAAGAGCTTTTCAAAGGCGGGATTGACCAAGAGAACTCGCCGATCCTGCCCGCCAACCGCGATTGCTAAGGGACTGCTATCAATCAAGGTGTTCAGGAATACCGTGCGTTCCTTCAACTCTTCTTCGGCCCGTTTGCGTTCCCTGACTTCCCTTTCCAAGTTCGCGAGGATTTCGCTCTTGGTGCGGCTGGCGGCCTCGGCCACCTCGCGAGCCTTGCGCATTTGTTCCTGTGCCTGCTTGAGTGCTGTAATGTCGCGCCCAATCCCTACCAGTCCGACCACCTGACCGTTCTTGTCTCGTAGCGGGACTTTCGTAGTGAGAACCAGAGAAACATTTCCGTGTTTATCCAGCCCTGGCTCTTCGCGGTTGACCGCCGCCTGCCCGGACAGAATCACTTGCTGCTCATCATTGAAGAAGGCTTGGGCAAGTTCCCTGGGATAGAATTCAAAATCCGTCTTTCCAAGCAGGTCTTCCGGCTCGTTGACTCCCATCTGTCTTGCGACAGAACGATTGGCCACCAGGAAACGGCAATCCGTATCTTTTGCATACATATAGTCGGGCACATTGTCGATCAACGCGCGCAGCCGCCCCCGCTCAATCGATAACGCTTCCTCGGCCTTCCCCCGCTGGACAATTTCCTTCTCCAATTCACGAGTGCGTTCTTCCACGCGCACTTCCAGCTGGTCCCGAGCGGCTTGCAAGGCGGCGTCTCGCTCCTGGATTCGTTCCAGCATTTGATTGAAGGATCCAACCAGCTTTCCCACTTCGTCTTTGCCCGCCATGTAGGCCCGGATTGCATAGTCTTCTTTCGTCGAGACTCTTTCGGCTACAGCCGCAAGCTGGAGAATTGGCTCGCTGATCAGCCGCACGATTCGGTAGGAGGCGAAAGCCGTCGTCAGTATCGAGAGAATCAGCACGAGAGCGGAAGTCCGGCGGAACTTCCGCATCTTGGCTTGCAATTCTGAATAGTCCGAACTGATGACGATGGATCCAGTATTCTCACCGCTTAAGAAGACCGGTTTCGATACAGTGGCTGCCTCAGCATCGAATCGTGTTCCCTCGCTAAATGTCGCGCGCAGCGAACATTCGGGAGCTCCTGGACCTCGCCGGTACACCGCGAAGATGTCCCCGCGCTTGTCGTATAAGCATGCCACGGCAATTTGAGGCTCGAATCGCAGCGAGCCCAGCAAGTCCTGCGCGGACTTGGAATCGTTAAATACTAAGGACGCTCCAGTATTGGAAGCCAGAGCGGCCGCGTGAACTTCCAGCGCACTGACCAATGCGCTGCGAAAGCTTGCCTTTTCGTAGAACTCAAAAGCCATTCCCGTAACACTCAGCCCGAGAATGCTGGTGAGAAGCACCGCGATGGTCAGCTTGCTCTGGATCGAAGCGTTTGGAAAGAGGCTCATTTCACTTTCCCGCGCTAGCCCCAACCACATGGTTCGCCAAGGACAAGAGCCGCGAGCTGATCTTAAGCCGGGCTTTCTCGGCCGCATCCAGATTGATCTCAAACCGGATTTTGTTGTCTTCCAGACAGAAGCCAATCATCCCGCCATCCGCGGCGAAATGCTCCGTCTCGCCTACCGTCAACACCGGTTTCCCCTTCAGACCAGACAGCGTGGCGGAAACCGATTTCTTTTCTGCACCTCCTACGAACAATATGTGGCAGCTCTGAAAATCCTGTGTCCCCTCCAAATGGATCACCCGCAATGGATGTTCCCCCACTTTCTTTCCGCTCAGGCTGGCGTCCAGCGCGCCGTTAAAAGGGTCTTGCCCGAACGTGCAGTAGGTCAGAGGACTGCCTGGGTCACTGAACGCTCCCTGCGGCCATTCAACGAACTGCGCAAAATGAAAGAGAAACGCCGCTTTCACGTCGTATTCTCTCGATGCATCGCCCTGCGCGCTTGCTCCGCAGGCCCCCACAAGCAAACCCAAGACCGCCAGCATAACTACGCCGATTCGCGCGCGAAGAGGACTCATTCGGTGCGCGCGAGTTGCGTGCCTAAATCGTCGCGACAGGAGCAGCATGGCGTTCGCGGAAATCACTTCAGCTCGCTCCCTGATAACGCTCGCGCCATGCAATAAACCCTATGCAGCCCTTGAATTGACCTGAATTGCCACACTAGTGCTTTCCATTTCTCGAGTCTGTGGAGGCTCCCAAGTAAGTTTGCTTACTTGGGCCAGGTCCGGCTGATCGGTAACGGCCATGAAAAATACCTTCCCCGGGATATTGGGGCAAAACTCGGGCCAAAACCCGGGGAACTGCTCCTCTCAGCTCTTTTGTATTCAACGTCAGAAGAAGCCTGAGCTCGACTGGTTGGCCCGGGAGAGGCCAGTCCCGGACTTGTGTACCCAACTGAAACAATCCCCATCCGGGAGGGATCGGGTGTTCGCGAGGCCTTGGCGATAATCGAACGTATCGTTTGCCGAGGTATTGATTTAACGTAGTAACCGATTCACACTGGCTGTGCGGAGTCCTGGAGGGTGGCAAGATGCCGCGCAAACTCGATCCTCGCCTGGAAGGCAAAATCATCGATGCGGCTTACAAAATCTGTCGAAAACAAGGGGAACAGGCACTGACCATGCGGCGCGTCGCCCGCGCCGCCGGCACGACCACGCCGACCCTTTACGAGCGTTTCTCCGACAAAAGCAATTTGCTTGCGCTGCTTCGCAGCCGCTCGCGTTTGAATCTTTTCTCAGCCATCAAGAGTTCCCGCACGCCCGAGCAAGTCTGCCGCCGCGCGCTGGACTTTTTTACGGAACACCCCAATGACTACCGGCTGATTTCCGAGGATTGGGCCATTGCTTTCGCCCGCCGCGATCACATGCCTTCCTTCGAATTCATGAAGCAGCGCATTGCCGCGCAACTCGGCGGTGCTTCTGAGGGGCACACGATGCTGGCCTTGGCGCTGGTTGCGCTAGTGCACGGAACGGCAACGCTTCTTCTCTCTGCAAACACGCGCGAGAAAAATGTTCGGGAATTTCGCCACGCTTGTCTTGCGGCCTGCGACGCGCTCATCCGCGCCGCTTCAGATGGCAATTCACGAAGCGGCCGCTTTCCCCGGTCATAAGGTTAGGCTTTCGTGACGAGAAAGAATCCCACTCGCGCTCCATCCCCTTTTCGTGACAGAATGAAGCCGATGAGCGCCCGGCCCCTGGCGCCTGCGAATTACGTGTCCTGACGTTCCAGCCCCGCTTCAGACGCCATGGCGCTCTCTCGACTATAGTTTTCTGATTGCAAAAGTGTCCTCGTCCCTCCGGATGGAAAATGCGCTGGTTGAGGTGAAACATGAGCGTCTCGTGGAAGCAATGCGAAGGCCAGGTCATTAACAACACCTTCCCTTTGCAAAAGTACCTGGGTGGTTCCGGCGATTCCGGCGTTTTTCTGACGCAGATCTCTGGCGCGGAACCTCTAAAAGCCGCGATCAAGTTACTGCCAGCAACTGATTCTTCGGATCTTCAGCTCTCGCTCTGGCGGCGCGCCTCGCAACTCTCGCACCCCAACCTGATCCGCTTGCTGCAATGCGGCCGCTGTCAACTGGCGGACTCCGACCTGCTCTATGTGGTAATGGAATTCGCCGAAGAAGATCTTTCTCAAATCCTTCCCGAGCGGTCCCTTACGCCCGAAGAAGCCAAGCAAATGCTCGAACCGGCGCTGGCTGCTCTCGCTTATCTGCATGGCCAGGGGCTGGTTCACTCGCATGTAAAGCCTTCCAACGTTTTGGCGATTGGCGATCAGCTCAAGCTCTCGAGCGACACGATTTTTCCTGTGGGCGAGTTCCGGAAGACGCCTGCAAAGGCGGACATCCACGCTGCGCCCGAGTCGACGCACATGCCGCTTTCACCGGCGGTGGATGCCTGGTCTCTGGGAATGACGGTAGTCGAAGCACTCACGCAGCGCGTTCCGGCTTGGCAACAAGACGGACAATCCGACCCAGCCGTTACAGAAAATATTCCCCAGCCATTTCTCGATATCGCGCGCCACACGCTTCGCAGAGAACCTCAGCTTCGCTGGAGCATCACCCAAATCAGCGCCTGCCTGAATCCTGTCGCAATGGCCGCTGCTGCAGCGCAATCGGTGTCGCCTCTGTCGATACCGGTTTCTCCAGTGACGGCCGTTCCTGCCGCCAAGCTGCAAGCTCCCAAGCCGGTGCCACCCCCGCCCAGAGCTCCGGCGCCTGTTCCGCAAGGCGTCAGGGCGCCGAAGCAAACCGTAGTCCTGCCCAACTACGTGATCCCGCTCGGCGTCGTCGCCCTCGTCATTGTCGGCATCCTAGTGTTCCCGAAGCTCCTCGGCCACCGCGCGGAAACTCCTTCATCCACTTCCGCCTCGAGCACTGCGGTTCCTCCCGCTTCTACCACCAGTGCGCCCAAACCGGCCGGACAAAACAATGCCGCTGCAGCAATTCCATCTGCGGCGAAGCCCGCCGCACGTTCAGCCACTCCGAGCGAGGCCAAACCATCGGACGAAGCAAAATCCAGCGAAACGCCAGCCAATCCCCGGCCGACTACCCCCGCTTCCCTTCGCACTGAATCCGCGCCTTCGCCAAGTACCCCAAAGAATTCGGCTGGAGGTCCAGTGCACGGAGAAATTCTCGATCAGGTTTTGCCGGAGGCTAGCGAAAAAGCCCTCGCGACAATTCATGGAACCGTTCGCGTGACCGTGCTACTTCAAGTCGACGCTACGGGCAACGTCGCGGATGCTCAGTTCGAATCACAGGGCCCGAGCCAGTACTTTGCCGATCTCGCTCTCAAAGCATCGCGGCGCTGGGAGTTCACTTCACCTGAGGTGGACGGCCACAGCGTTCCCAGCCAATGGCAAGTGCGCTTTGAGTTCACGCCATCTGGGGTAAAAGCCTTCCCGAAGCAGACCGGCCTGTAAGAGCGTCAAAAATCCGTTGACGCTTCGAATCGCCGCAGGAAAAAATAATTTCCCACAAGCGACCGCTATGGTTGCGCCGCCGCGATGGCCGTCACGTAGTTGATAGGTGCATGATCGGCAAGATCGCGCACGGCTACATTTCCCGTTTTCAGGCATACCTTTGCAGCCCTCGGCAAATGTCGAACGCACCTTGCAAAGCTTCCCCGCTCCATCTACGCTAACACGAGGGGCCGCGTATACTTTCTTCATGCCAAATCTCTCGCCACAGCTGCTAGCCTTGGGATTCACCTGGTACGTGGTTTTTCTTTTCTCCACTACGTGCCATGAAGCTGCGCATGCGCTCGTCGCTAAGCTCGGCGGCGACGAAACGGCGTCCCGCGGTGGGCAGGTCACACTCAATCCCATCCCGCACATCCAGCGGGAGCCCTGGGGGATGGTTGTCATTCCCATCCTCATGCTCATTTTGAATGGCTCGATCATCGGCTGGGCCAGCGCGCCGTACGATCCGAATTGGGAACGGCGCCATCCGCATCGCGCTGCCTGGATGGCGTTGGCGGGCCCCGCGACGAACTACATCTTGATGTTGATTGCCGCGCTCGCCATGAACCTGGGGCTGAGCCAGGGCTGGTTGCACCGAAGCACGTCGGATTTCGCTTGGAATCTGCTCTATGCCCTCTTTTCTCTCAATCTTCTTCTCGGCACTTTCAATCTGCTTCCGGTCCCTCCGCTGGACGGGAGCACTGGCATCATGCTGTTTATGGGCGAGGAGCGCGCTCATGGTTATCTGGATTGGCTGCGCGGTAATAGTTATGGCCTGCTCGGCTTGGTTGTCGCTATCTTCGTTTTTAACTATGTTTACGGGCCGATCCGCGCGTTTGCAACGAGCTACCTGTTGCGAAGCTGGTTTTGAGCTGCTGGAAGGCGTCGAGATGTTTCCATTGCACCAATGCTGAACAAAGCAGACACCTTCGTCCCGTCAAAGCACAGCTTCCCGCTCCGGTTTTTTTGTAACAGTTTTGTTTTCTTTCTCATTGCGTTCTTGCCGCTGGCCCCGGGCCTGCACCTAGGTTTGCCGGAGGCCGCTCATGGCATTGACCGCTCACTGTCCACTCACCAGCACGTACAGTGTCGAGGTGTCGGGGTGGGACAGTAGGCAGAGTTTCTTCTTGGAAAAGTCCGAGCTCACCTGGAATGAAGAGAACGGCAAGCGTCTTTGCCTGTCACATCCGCTCTGCCCAGGAACGATGATTTTTGTTCGCCTTCTGCAGCCCACTGCCGCCGAGCGCACTTTTCCCGTGGCATATCAGGCCGAACCTCTCGGCACTACCCCAGATGGGCAGCAACTGTTTCGGGTCACTCGAGTGCAGCCGCGAAGCACAGCGGAGGAGCTCCACAACCAAGGCTCGAACATCCACTACTGATAGCGCAATGGTTTGCGCCGGCGGTCGCGGTGTGCCGAATAGGGAACGCGGGAACCATTTGCATGCTGAATTGGGACAGTCCTGCTCATAACCGTTTCGAATTGGCTTGAAAAATCTCACAAATCGAATTTCAACGGGATAATCCTGGTTGCGAAATGAACCAGTTAAAGCAGCCGGGCCCCTTCGGACTAGATAAGACGCGCATTTTCAAGGGCATCGCCGCACCAAGTTTCACGCGGACTCCAAGGAACCGAACGTCGTTCCAAAAGAAAGGTGCAAGCGTGAATGTGGCACACGCCGTGCCTGATGATCGGATATGGTGGCACTCCCGATAAGCAACGGTGCCGAGCCAGCACCAAAGACGTCCCTGACTCCCTGCGTGCTCGACGACGATCCCGGCCAATTGGAAATGATTGCGGAAGTGATCGCGCACCTGGGCTACGAGCCGATAGCCACCGCTGATCCGGAAGAAGCGCTGAAGCTGATTCGCAGGGGGCGATGTCGCTTGGCGCTGGTAGACGTACACATGCCTGGGATGGATGGGTACGAGTTCCTCGATCAGGCGCTGCGCAGCGATCCCGGTGTGCACATCGTTCTAATGACCGGCGACTACACGCTGGATTCGGCGCTCGAAGCGATCCGCCGCGGCGCTTCGGACTTTCTGCCAAAGCCGCTTGACCGTGCGCACCTGAAGAAGACTTGGATGACGTCGCGACGCTTTACGATCAGCGGCGGCGCGTGCGCGCGCTCGAAGAGCAGTTGCTGAAAGACCTGGAGTTCCACGGCATCGTAGGCAAGAGCCCGGCGATGCTGGAGGTGTTCGATTTTGCGCGCAAGGTGGCGCGGCACTACACAAACGTATTGTTGGTGGGACCGACGGGAACCGGGAAGGAGCTCGTCGCGCGCGCCATTCACCAGTTCAGCCCTGTGAGCCAGCAGAAAATGGCGGTGTGCAACTGTTCGGCCCTCGTAGACACGCTGCTCGAAAGCCAGCTTTTCGGACACGTGCGCGGATCGTTCACCGGAGCGACGGATACGCGGCCAGGGCTTTTTGAATACGCGAATGGCGGTACGGTTTTTCTGGATGAGGTGGGAGAGACTTCGCTGGCCATGCAGGCAAAACTCTTGCGGGTGATTCAAAACCGTGAAATCCAGCGCGTTGGCTCTCCGGAAGTGCGGCAGATCAATGTGCGGCTGATCGCCGCCACCTACCGTGATCTGCGCACCGAAGTCCTTGCCGGACGTTTCCGGGAAGACTTGTTTTACCGTTTGAGTTCGATTCAGATTCGGATTCCCTCGTTGACGGAACGGCTAGAAGACATTCCTTTGCTGGTTCAGTATTTCCTGCACAAATACAATTCGGCTTATGGGAAAAACATTGCGGGACTGACGCGCAGGGCGCAGACCGTATTGTTGCAGCATGGGTGGCCGGGAAACGTGCGCGAGCTGGAAAACGTAATTTCCAGCGCTTGCATTACCACGACCGGAGACTTCATCGACCTGGGCGATTTGCCGGAGCACCTCCAGCGTCCCAGCCCGCGCTCCTTGGAAGGCGACGAATGGAAGCCTTTATCTCTCGAGGAAGTGCGCAAGCTGCACATCCGGCGCGTGCTGGAGTTGTGTCACGGCAATCGGTTGCGCGCCGCGCAGATTCTGGGGATTGGCCGCACGAGCTTGTATCGGTACTTGAAACGCGACGGCTATGATACGCCGAAGGAGAAATCCGGCGGCGCTGCGGCTTGAGTCCCATGCGCTGAGAGCGGCATGCGGTTCGAAGGCCAGTTCCGTGTTTTGTGGTTAAACCCCGGTTGTTTCATTCCAAGACAGATTCCCGCCCTGAGGCAGATATGATTTCGCGCACCAATCCTAAGCCCTTGAAAACGCATGAATTGACCGCTTGCCCCTTTGGCAACCTCCCTGCATTTGCCAATGGCAGAAGTCAAGTCCAGTTGAGCGGCGATCGGAAGTATCTTTGAACCCTTAGGGAAGCGTGGTTCCAAGCCGGGTTGCTGCAACGGACAGGAAAAAATTCGAAGGATCCCTCGCTTTGTCTTGTTTCGAGGGAGCCGAGAAAGGTTCCTGCCACCTGTAGTTCCACAGTCTGCCCACTGCCAGCCTGCCAGAACCCCCTACGGCGCCGCGCCAACCGGTACCCACCCAGAGCGCGGCGCTCATTCCTCCCCGCTGAAACGAAACGCCGCTGAAATTCACTACATTGCAATGCCAGGTGATGGAGGGCCTATGTCCTTGACAGCCGGTCAAGTTTCTCTTTTTCGCAAGCCGCTGTCCGCAATTCCCGCCAAGCTCTGGGTACCGTTGCTGGGGACGGCATGGCTGTCCATAAACGTAGTGCTGATTGGGCTGGGAGCGCGCCATCCCGAAAACAGAGGTTTTTCGTGGAGCCACCTGGCCGGAGCGCTTGACGGCGTTATTCTGTCTGCGTTTGTGATCGGTTCCCTCAGTGAAAAATTGCACGCGGCGAGTGCCGGCCTTCTCGGGGGCTACGGTTTTCAGGATGTATTGAACGGATACCATGTCACAAAGACGGGAGCAACCTGGCTTCACGAGCAATTGCTGGACCCCATCCTGAATTCAGTGCTTAACTCGGCCGATGAATCTTTCCATCGTGCCGTACAGTCCGAGATTCTGAAGGTTGGTGGAATTGCAGCCTTGGTGATTCTGTCCGCGCTGGTGATTCAATTGATTCGAGGAGTTGGCAACAAATCGCCAAGCCAACACCGCTGAAGAAGCTAGATATTCCCACCCAAACTTGGTATCGCGCAAGCGTAGCAAAGCGCCTCGCCGGAAGCACGTCATGGAGTGCAATATGGCAGTTAGCTGTAGATTGGGCACTCGGTGGCTCCCGAGTCCGAAGCTGTAATGTAAATTATGGCATAATTTAAATTATGGCGTAATTTAGATTACGGCATAATCTAATTTGTGAAGCAAAGTAGTCTGGCTGTTAAGCGACCCACGGGTCCGGAAG